>OGVG01000023.1_pt1 | contig 22968 bp, 17 predicted proteins | sample 1575691 | NCBI WGS metagenome assembly OGVG01 (sample SAMN07581545, study PRJEB24739) | freshwater metagenome | reverse complement strand
TTTTTTTTTTTCAAGCAGAAGACGGCATACGAGATTTCGCGGAGTGACTGGAGTTCAGACGTGTGCTCTTCCGATCTGTTTCCCAGTCACGATAGCAGCGGCATCCTTTTTTGTGATATTGAGCGGAGTCGAAATATGAACAAAAAAGATATAGCGAAAAGCGAGACTGCGTTTTCTAAAAATCACAAATCTTGTTGCTCCTTAAACTACCCCGACTTCACCTTGCGAAGCCACCCCTTCAAAGAAGGAGAATAAAAAAACGCCCAAAATAATTTGAGCGTTTATATAACTTCTAGCGTCTAACTTTTGCCTTTAGCTTTATGAATTTTCTAAAATATATTTGAAAATTAGTGGAGCACAAATCGTAGCATCACTTTCAACGATGAATTTCGGTGTGGTGATATCTAATTTCCCCCAAGTAATTTTTTCGTTCGGAACTGCTCCAGAATACGAACCGTAAGATGTGGTAGAATCTGAAATCTGACAGAAATAACTCCAGAACGGAATGTCGTGCATTTCCATATCCTGATATAACATTGGCACTACACAAATTGGGAAATCTCCTGCAATTCCTCCTCCAATTTGGAAGAAACCAACTCCTTTTCCACCGCTGTTTTTTGGATACCAATCTGCTAAGAACATCATATATTCGATTCCAGATTTCATAGTAGAAGCTTTTAAATCTCCTTTAATACAATAACTTGCGAAGATATTTCCCATCGTAGAATCTTCCCAACCTGGTACTACAATTGGTAAATTTTTCTCAGCAGCTGCAATCATCCAAGAATCTTCTCTTGGAATTTCATAGTATTGCTCTAGAACCCCAGAAAGAATCATTTTGTACATATATTCGTGTGGAAAATATCTTTCTCCTTTAGAATCTGCATCTTTCCAAATTTCATAAATATGTTTTTGCAATCTACGGAACGCTTCCTCTTCTGGGATACAAGTATCCGTAACTCTATTTAAACCTCTTTCTAGCAAATCCCACTCTTCTTGAGGCGTAAGATCTCTGTAGTGAGGCACTCTTTCGTAGTGAGAATGCGCTACCAAATTCATTAAATCTTCTTCTAAATTCGCTCCAGTACAAGAAATAATATCCACTTTGTCTTCACGAATCATATCTGCCAAAATTTTTCCCATTTCTGCGGTTGACATTGCTCCAGCCAAAGTAATCATCATTTTCCCACCATCTTTAAGGTGTGCTACATAACCTTTTGCAGCATCTACCAAAGCAGCAGAATTAAAATGCAAATAATATTTTTCTATAAATTCGGTAATCGGTTTATTGCTCATTTTTATAAGAATTTTTGCAAAGATAAGAAATAAGAGCCAAGTAAAAAGTAAAAAGTAAAAAGTAAAAATTTTATAAAAGCAAGACGTTTGTACTTATTTTTCAACTAATGTCCCGCTTTCACTACTCGCTTTTTTAGAAATTTTTGCCAAACCATTCCTCTAAGAAAATTTCTAAAAAGAGCTCAAACAAACCGTTCAATCGGGGCTAGAAGTCACTATTCGTTTTTCTTTCCACTTTTCTAAACTACCCCGTCTTCAAAAATTTTTAATTTTTGAATCCACCCTTGATTGCTTCGCTCCTTGCAGTGACTGGGGAATTTTTGAAAACGTTCTATCCTTTGGAAAAAATATTCTAAATTATTTAAAACTATATTTAGATTCTTTCAGAATGACAAACTGTATGTTTACTTTGGAAACAATTTACGCTCGCTTCGCTCGCGCCATTTTAAAGTTTAATTTTATCAATCCAAAGAATTGATTAAAACATAATATCTAAAAGCCAAAATTCCTTTTTGAAATTTTGTAAGTTTCGTTGGGTCAAGATGGCTGTATTTTGGGAGAAATTTTTTATTGAATCGGTTAACAATTCTGAAGACTGACTTTTTCATATTTTTTATTTATATCGCTCCAATGGAGCTCCCAGCTAAACGTTATTTATAATTTCTACAAACCTATGATTCCTATGGAATCAAATCTTATCATTTCTTAAAACCTAAATTTTCTATTTTCTTTCTTCTCAGAGAGTTTCTTTTTGCTTTCTAGACGCTTTTCTACTTTTGCCCGACTTGGTTTGGTTGCAATTCTTTTCTTCGGAACGATGAGCGATTTATTAACCAATTCCTGAATCTTTTCAATCGCAATTTTTTTATTTTGGAGTTGAGTCCTGCTTTCCGAAACGGTCAACTGAAGAATTCCATCCAAATTAATTCTATTTTTTAATTTCAAAGCAATTCTTTCTTTCTCCCAATCTGTAAATACGGCAGAATCTTCTAACTTCCACATCACTGTTACGGAAGTTTCTACTTTGTTTACATTTTGTCCGCCACTTCCACTGGTTCGGGAAGTTTTGTAAGAAAGTTCGTGCGCAAAATTTTTCATAATTTATCTCTCGCTGATAAGGCTGATTTAGCAGATGTACCTCTGGTTAATTTAATCTCATTTTTTTACCGCAAAAGAAGCAAAAAGAAAAACTTGAAAACAAATAATTCAAAAGTAAAAAAAGTAAAATTCCTATTTTTTACTTTTGGATAGCTTATGAATAAAGGAAATCTTTTGTTACTTTTGTGGTTAAAATTAAACTTTAAATTAAAATATCATAAAAAATCTAATTACAAAATAAACCGCTAAACTAATGAAAATCTGTATAATCTGCTCAATTTGCGAGAAATTTAAGTATTTCTATCCTTAAAACCTTACCGTTTTCCGCTCTAGGAAACTTTTCTAAAAATAAAATTTCTTTCGGAATGTGAAACTTGCTTGGAAATTCTAAATTATAAATTTTAGATTTTAGATTTTCTTCATTTTTTCCTTCGACGACTAACACCAATTTTTCACCTAAAGTTTCGTCTGGTTTTCCAAGGAAAACTAAATCTCTATCAATATGTTTTTTAACCAAATTTTCTAATTCTTCTGCGAAAATTTTCACTCCACCAGAATTAATAACATTGTCAAATCTTCCTAAAAATTTGAATTGCTTTTTGTCACATTGAGCGGAGTCGAAATGCATTAGTTCTACAATATCATTGGTTTGCATAATCTCTGGATTGAGATTTGGCGCGAAAATTTTCAAACAGTTTCTTTCATCAACAGAAATTTCTACATCATTAAATATTGTAAAATAATCTTCCTGAACAGGCGAAATTTGCTTCAAAGCAATATGCGAAAGCGTTTCGCTCATTCCATAAGTCTCAAAAATTCTAGTATGAGAATTGGAGAATTGGAGAATAGTAGAGATTTCATTTTTCAACTTTTCTGAAACAGCTGCTCCTCCAATGATAAGATTTTTGATTAAATGAATTTTATTTAACGAATTTTGAACTTGCAAGGGTGTCATTGCGCAAAATTCTACATTTTCAGAAATTTCAGGAGTAGAACTGGGTACAGAAATAATGATTTTCAGCTTTCTTTCGATAGCTCTCACCAACATCATTTTACCAGAAATATACTGAACTGGCAAACAAAGCAAAGCTGTATCTCCTTCTTTCAATCCTAAAAAATCACAAGTCATTTTCGCCGAATTGAGCATTCTCTTTTTTTCGATTTCAAAGACTTTCGGAATTCCCGTAGAACCAGAAGTTTGCACAGAAACGGTTTCAGAATGAGAAAACCAATCTTTCAAAAAAGAAATCACCTTTTCCTCGAATTCATTCTCTGGAAAAAGTGATTCTATATTGATATTTTTAGAAAAATCTAGTTGCATTTTTAATTTCCCGCAGATTTCGCAGATTATAAGTTACTTTAATCATATAAAATTAATCTGTATTAAAATGATTCAAAATTTTAATTTTTAACCACAAAAGAAACAAAAGAAAGGCTTGAAAACAAGTATTAAAAAAGTAAAAAAAGCAGAATGTTTTACTTTTTTTACTTTTGTAGAGCTTAAAAGTAACCGAAAGCTTTTGTCTCTTTTGCGGTTTAAATTCCTACATTCTGTTTACCACATTAATTCCCAATAAATGTAAGGACTTTTTGATGGTTTTTGCAGTTAAATCTGAAATCTGGAGTTTGAATTGCTTAGCGTTTTCGTCTTCCAAAGTCATTACAGGATTGTTTTGGTAGAAAGAATTATACGTTTTCACCAAATCGTAAACGTAATTCGCAACTTGAGCCGGACTTAATGCTTCCGCTGCTTTTTCCACAACATCTTTAAAATTAGACAATTGCATGATTAATTCCTTCTCTGAAGCATTTGGTTGATAATTTCCAAAATCTGCTTCTACAAAATTTGCTCTATTCAATAAAGACTGAATTCTAGCATAAGTATATTGAATAAAAGGTCCTGTATTTCCGTTGAAATCGATACTTTCTGCAGGATTGAAAAGCATTTTCTTTTTAGGATCTACTTTCAACATAAAATATTTCAAAGCACCTAAGCCTACGATTTCGTATGATTTTTCTTTTTCTTCGTCAGTTAAACCTTCTAATTTCCCCAATTCTTCGGCTTTTTCTTTGGCGGTAACGTACATTTCTTGCATTAAATCATCTGCATCTACTACTGTTCCTTCACGAGATTTCATTTTACCTTCTGGCAATTCTACCATTCCGTAAGAAAGGTGATACAACTGGTTTGCCCAATCGTAACCTAATTTTTTCAGAATTAAAAACAACACTTGGAAGTGATAATCTTGTTCATTACCAACGGTATAAATGAGTTTCTGAATATCATTTTGTTTGAAACGTTCTACAGCAGTTCCCAAATCTTGGGTCATATAAACGGAAGTTCCATCACCACGCAGAACAAGTTTTTGATCAAGTCCATCCTTAGTTAAATCAATCCAAACAGAATTATCTTCTTTTTTGAAGAAAACACCTTTTGCTAAGCCATCTTCGATGATGTCTTTCCCTAAAATATAGGTATTGCTTTCGTACTGAACTTGATCGAAATCTACGCCCAATCTTTTGTAGGTCTCGTTGAAACCTGCATAAACCCACGAGTTCATTTTCTCCCAAAGTTCACGAACTTCTGGTTTATTTTGTTCCCAATCTAAAAGCATTTTTTGAGCTTCAATAATAATTGGCGCTTGTTTTTTTGCTGTTTCTTCGTCTAATCCTTGCTCTTTGAGTTCAGAAATTTGGGTTTTATAATTTTTGTCAAATTCTACGTAATAATTTCCAACAAGCTTATCCCCTTTTAGTCCCGTAGTTTCTGGAGTTTCTCCGTTTCCGAATTTTTCCCAAGCGAGCATTGATTTACAAATATGGATTCCTCTATCATTGATGATTTGAGTTTTTACCACATTGTATCCAGCTTCTTTAAGAATTTGAGCAACAGAAAAACCTAAGAGATTATTTCTGATGTGCCCTAAGTGTAATGGTTTGTTAGTATTCGGAGAAGAATACTCTACCATTACGGTCTGATTTTTATTTTCTTTTACATCAAACTGAGCTTTTATTTCTTTGAAATTATGCACAAATGCTTCGTTATTGATTAATAAATTCAAGAAACCTTTTACTACATTAAAGTTTTCGATAGCTCCTTGGTTCTTTAATTCTTCACCCAATTCATTCCCTAAAACATCTGGACTTTTCTTTGCTAATTTCACTAAAGGAAAAATAACCACTGTGAAATCTCCCTCAAAATCTGTTTTGTTTTGTTGAACTTCTAAAGTAAGATTTTCAATTTGATAATTGTTTTTTAGAATCTCAGAAATAGAGTTTTGTATATGTTGTTTAATATCCATGTTCTATATTTTATGCAAAGATAATAAATAAAAAAACCACCCGAAAAATCGGATGGTTTTTATTGTATTATTGAAAATCAAATTTTATTGATCCCACCAAACTTTACCTTTGAGTGTCTCAAAAGGAACTGGAATGCCAGGACCTTCTTTAACCTTATCAGCATTCAAATTTATTTCCGTTTGAGGCAAAGAAAGTTTTCTTGGAATCACTCCATTAGTTCTATTAGTTGTTGCAGGAGTTAACATAGGATACCCTGTTCTTCTCCAATCTACCCAACTTTCAAAAGAAGCCTGAAACATCGTTACCCACTTTTGCTCCATGATTCTTTGCAATGTATTATTATATGAAACCTCTGGCAAAGATAAAAAAGAAGATACATTAGATATACCTAAATCAACAAAGTCTTCCGAAATAGCTTTCTCATAACTGACTTTTGCTAAAGCATCATCTGATGACCTCTTATAAATTTCAGCTTTTATGAAATTCACTTCAGCTGCACTTAATAATCTCACCTGAGAATTAACAGAAGCAAAAGCATTACCAACTCTTGAAAATTTAGCTTCTCCAGAATCATCATCATCTCCACCTGGTTTATTTCCAATAATTTGTCCTGCTAAAGTACCATTGACTATAGGTAAAAAATATACTGTGATTCTTGGATCATTATAAGCTTTCATTTTATCTACTATTGTATTACAAACAGCATTATCTTTTCTACCAGAAAGAACATCAAATTGGTGAATAGGGTTTGCATTAGAAGCTGATGAACCGAATACAACTTTTGCATTATCTGATGTAGAATTAATAAGAGCTGGATTGGTATCCAAAAAGGTTTTAGCAGCGTTAGGGTTTCTTTTACTTAGGTGATTTAGCAACCTTAACTTTAGAGAATTTCCAAATTTTTCCCATTTAGCTATATTCCCAGCATATATTAAATCATCTGTACCTGGCTTTAACCCTACATTTGCTTTAACATTTGCAATTCCATCATCAATTAATTTTAGTGCAGATGTATAAATTGATTCTTGTGTATCATATTTGGGATTAATATTAACTGACCCTTGTAGTGCTTCTGTATATGGTACATCGCCAAATAAATCAGTTGTAACACTTATCGTGTAAGCTTCAAGAATTTGTGAAATCCCTAAATATATTTTACTATCAGATTCTTTTGCTTTGCTTTGAATGGATCTCAAATCATACATTACCTCATACAAATTAGTCCATAAATTATCAGTAGCTGATGCAGTTATATTGTACTGACCATATTCTAATGGTTGGCCTCTATGACCAGCATAATGCTGTACAATACTAGCTGGTATTCTAGTTCCATCTCCTCCTAACGTATATGCAAGGTTTGCTTCAGAAGCTGTTAAAAGCACATTTAAGGGAACATCCGTTGGTTTATTTGGATCATCATTTATGTCCAACTCATTAGAACAAGAACTCCAGATCACATTTAACAAAAGTACTAAGATTATACTTTTAGTAATTGCAAAAAAATTTAAATATTTCTTTTTCATAATTCAAAAATTAAAAATTAAAATTGTACTTTGAAGTTTATCCCGAAACTTCTAGTTGATGGAAACGCAAACCTTGAAACACCTTGTGCATTACCTGTACCAAAAGAGCTAGACTCAGGATCAATGTGTGGAATATCTGTCCATAGGAATAAATTTCTTCCAAAAACACCTATATCCATATTTTTTATGTATGAGATGCCAGGTAATTTAAAAGAATAACCTAATGTAACCTCTCTTAGCTTAACCCAATTATTTTCATAAACATATTCTTCATTTGGATGAGCGTTTCCATACCATACTTGATTTCTTTTGACCACCACATCATTTGCTAAACCAGTATTTACATTAACTCCATTAAAAATAAAGTCTTCTTCTCTATGTAAAGTTTTTTTCGAAACGCCATAAAAGTCTAACAATTCTTCTGTCCCACTGTAAAGAAAACCACCTTGTCTTATGTCTAATGATGCTGAGGCGTAAAAACCTTTGTAACTAAATGTAGTTGAAGCACCTCCTGTCCAATCAGCTTCAGTATGACCAAGATTTACAGCTTCATCCCAAATAGGATAACCATCTGCATCAACAAGTATTTGCCCATTATCATTTCTTGAGTAACCTGTTCCAATAATAGAACCATATCTTTCTCCTTTTATCGCATATATTGCAGGATTACCACTAAATCCTCCGAGATAAATCCTATCTACACCTGGATAAGTATCCACCACCTTTGTTCTGATTCGGCTAAAATTAAACGCTAAATCCCATCTGAAATCTTGTTTTTTAATAGGTGTTACTCTTAAAGAAGTTTCAAGTCCTTTTGCTGTAGTTTCACCAGCATTAATAACTAAATTAGTTGCCCCAGAAGATGGAGCTACATCAAGTGGAATAATCATATCAGTATTCCTATTACTAAAATAGGTTACATCTAATCCTATTCTGTCATTTAAAAATCTTAAATCTACTCCCGCTTCATACTCAGTAGTAAACTCAGGTTTTAAATTAGCATTATTGATTACATTATCAACTGTAAAACCAGGTAATCCATTGAAAGGATATAATAACCCTGGTGTAAATCCATCAGAAAAATCAGCCTTTTCAAATGTATTATTAACTCTATATGGATCAGCATCTCTACCTGTTTTTGCAACACCTACTCTTACTTTACCATAACTTAAAATGTTTTTACTTATATCAAAAGCATCAGAAAAGATAAATGACAAACTTGCTCCAGGATAAAAATAACTATTATTACCTTTTGGCAAAGTAGAGCTCCATTCATTTCTTGCAACAACATTTAAAAATAGGTAATCATCATAACTAAATGTAGCATCTCCAAAAACCCCTATAAGTCTTCTTTTATTAATAAATCTATAGCCAGGATCAAAAGTTTGAATATTTCCTGTATTTTCAATACCTGGCAACACCAAAGCTGTTCCTGTAACCGCTACATTTTGTAACTTTCTTTGGTTATAATCTTGTCCAATGTTTACATTTATATTAAACTTCTCAAACACATCTTTATTTATATTAAACATCGCTGTAGAAGTTAACTCCTGTCTAACAATATCATCATAACTTAAATAACCGTTAGGATTACCTCCAGTTCTAATGTCTCTAAAAATAATTCTATTATCAGAAAGATAGTCATTACCTAATCTATAATTAAATTTCAACCAATTTGTAAATTGATAACTTAAATTAGTTCCAAGAATAAAACGATCAGATCTTGAAGTTGCATAATTTTTATTTACAGACCATAATGGATTATCAAAAGACCCTCCTCTGAAATTAATTTGTCTTCCGTTTGTTGGATTCTGATAGCCATAACCTTTTAAATCCCAACTTACAGGAACATGATATAAAGCAAAAATCGGATTATTTCCATCTTGTCCAGTAAATGGAATATTTCCTTTACTAATATTATATGTTAAATTAGCTCCAATACTAAGTTTATCATTAAGTTGTGTATTACCATTAAATCTAAAATTATACTTATCAAAACTTTGATTTGGAACTATTGACTCTTGCTGAGAGCTACCCGCAGAAATAAAGAAATTAGATTTTCCTATTGCTTGGGATACAGAAACATTATGATTGGTAAAATACCCTCTTCTCAAAAAGTCTTTTCTAGGATTGTAAACTTTTAACTGAATTGGAATAGCCGTTGTAAGACCTTGAGCTGCCCCTGCCGCCAAACTATTAACAGTTTGACCTGTAATCCTTGGACCGAAAGACCTTGAAGTTCCTTCTTGATATGTAACTCCGTTTGTTCCTTGCGCATAAACGGTCTGGTAATCAGGAAGAACCAAAGCTTCATCAAATCCAACTTGAGTATTGTACTCGACACTCAATTTAGAACCTTTCCCTGTCTTAGTGGTTATTAAAACAACCCCATTAGAACCTCGGTTTCCATATAAAACCGCACCAGCAGACCCTTTTAATACTGTTATACTTTCAATGTCGTTTGGATTAATGTCTGCGGCTCTATTCGGCGTCGCTATACCTGTAACAGTATTGCTATTACCATCATTACTGTTGCTTATTGGCACTCCATCTACTACATACAAAGGCTCATTATCTCTAGTTAAAGACTTTGCTCCACCCCTAATTATTAGCCTACTTGCAGAACCAGGCGCTCCGTTTGATGCTACAACTTGAACTCCCGCTACTTTACCACCTAATGAATTTAGAACATTTTGATTATTAACTTTAACCAATTCATCACTTCCAACTTTTGCTGAAGCATACCCCAAGGATTTTTCAGCTTTCTTTATACCCAAGGCTGTAACTACTACACCTTCGATATCCTTAGTTTTTACTGTATCTGTCTTTGCTTTTTGTGCATATGTAACACTAAATGAAGCAGAAAGAACAACAGCTAAAACGCTTTTTGTTAGTTTCTTCATATCAAATTAAATTTTTCATTGATACAAAAATGCAAAACTTTATTAATATATCAAAATTTTTTGTTAAAAAAACCTTAAATAATTATTAACTTTGCAATGTTTTCAATAAGAAGGCTAGTTTTTCGTTAAAATTTATGGAATTGATAAAAAAATGGTCTGAAAATTATGTGGAGGCAGGGTGCGATGAAGTAGGAAGAGGGTGTTTATGTGGTCCTGTAGTCGCTGCCGCAGTGATTTTAGACGATAATTTTGAGCAAAATTTAGTAAATGACTCTAAAAAACTAAATTTTAAAACACGTTTAGAGTTAGATGATTACATTAAAAATAATGTAAAAGATTATGCGATTGCAGAACTTTCGCCTGCGTTTATAGACCAGCATAACATTCTTAACGCAAGCATACACGCTATGCACAATGCACTTGATAAACTTACTATAAGACCAGAATTAATTTTAGTGGACGGCAATAAGTTTCATCCTTATAATTTTATACCTCATCAGTGTATTATAAAAGGAGATTCTAAAATATTATCTATTGCTGCAGCTTCTATTCTTGCTAAAAATTATAGAGACCAACTCATGATTCGGTTACATGAAGAGTTTCCCGAATATGGTTGGAATAAAAACATGGGATATGCTACTAAAGTTCACATAGAAGCTTTGAAGAAATATGGCCCCACGAAATATCATCGACAATCTTTTAGATTAAACTATGATTAATGCCAATAAAAAAGTCGGTTAATTTTTTAACCGACTTTTTCAATTTTTAAACTGAATTATTTCTTATTCATTTTTTTGCGTTGCTCTTCTTGCATTTTTTGTTGCTCTTGAGCTTTTTCCATCATTTCACGCATACGTTTCTGGAATTTCCCTTCTGGTTTTGGCGCTTTAGATTTATTTTGTTGAATCTGAGCATGAATTTTCTTTTCATCTAAAATCCAATATTTAATTGCAAGGATAATTAATATATTTAAAGCGTTCGAAACAAAATAATACCAAGAAAGTCCAGAAGAAGACGTGTTCAGGAAGAAGAAGAATGTAATTGGGAAAATATACATTATAATTCTCATATCTGGCATTCCTTCTTGCTGTGGCTGCTGCATTTGTCCAGAAGTCATGATTGTATAAATCAAAACTACAATGGTACATGCTACCGCAAAAATACTGATATGTTCACCGATTAATGGAATATGGAATGGCAATTTAATTAAATCATCATAAGCAGTAAGGTCATTAGCAAACCAGAATCCTTTTCCTCTCAGGTCAATCATATTCGGGAAGAAACGGAAAAGCGCATAGAAAATAGGAATCTGAACTAGCGCTGGTAAACAGCCGGCCATCTGATTAATTCCAGCTTTTCTGTAAATTTCCATAGTCGCTTGTTGACGCTTCATCGCGTTTTCTTGACCTTTAAATTTCTCTGTAACTTCTTCTATTTCTGGCTTTACCACCTTCATCATCGCACTTAATTTGTGCTGCTTAAACATTACTGGAGACAAGATAAGTTTAGTGGCAATCGTCATTAAGAAAATTACCCAACCTGCTGCAATTCCCCAATCAGACAACCAGTTATAAACTGGTACAAAGAAAATCCTATTCAAAGTTCCAATGAAACTCCAACCTAAAGGTAATATCGTATCAAATTCTTTTCCTTCAAAAGTTTTAAGTAAAGGCAAATCTAATGGTAAGAAATACCATTTGAAATTTTGATTCAATTCATTTCCTGCCAATTTTACTTGACCTTCAAAATTGAATTTTTTCAAAAATTCTCCTTTTTCTATCGTTTCTTGAGTTCCTTTAGTTTGCGTAAATCCATTAGTAGACTCTATAATTGAAGTGAAAAACTGTTGTTTTACTGCTAACCAATTTAAGGTTTCTTCTGGCTCTTCAAATCCATTGGTATCATAATCGGTAGAACCGTAATTATCAAAAGCATAATTAAATTCTGAATGGGTTTGTTCTTGCGAACGCCCTTTTTCCATTCCTCTTACAGTGTAATTCCAGTGGAAATCTGCTTTTTCATCTGTAACAATAGAAGATAAACCTTGAGTTTTAACATTAAAATCTAAAGTATAATTATCTAAAAGTTGATACACGTATTGAATAGTTGCGCCAGAAACTTGAGCAGTCATGGTAACAGTGTTATCCTTTACGCTAGGAACAAAAACTAAATCTTTTGTATTAAAAGTCTTTCCCGATTTGTCTTTAAACTGAAATCCGTAACTAGAATTATTTTTTTCTATTAAATAAAGTGGCAAATCATGCTTATCGGTTTTAGCATTATAAGCTTTGTATTGATTAATTTCTACAGACGAAAGCTGACCTCCTAAACTTGCAAATTCTAAAGTAAGTTCTTTATTTTTTACCGTAACATTTTTTATTGCTGCTGCATTTACTGTAGCATTAATATTGTTAGCAATTGCTTTAGAAGCTACTTTTTGCTCCGTTTTTGCTTTAGCTTCTGCTACTTGTTTTTCGTCTGATTGTTTGTTTTGAAAATAAAACATGAAAGCCATCAAAATGGCAGAAAAAATCACAAAACTAATCAGTTGATTTTTATCTAATCCGTTATTCTTTTGCATTACTTTAATTTAAGATTTGAAATTTAAGATTTGAGATTTAATTTTCTCAAATAGCATTCCTTTTTAATTTGGGTGACAAAAATATGAATTTTTTGTCAGATTGTCATTTCTAAAAAATTAAACTCTCAAAAAATGAGAGTTTAAGATTTATTTTTCTGCAGCTGCTTTCACCAAAGCTACAAACAGCGGATGCGGTGTAGCTACAGTACTTTTATATTCTGGGTGATACTGAACACCTATATAAAAAGGATGATTTTTCAGCTCCAAAGTTTCTACTAATTTAGTATCTGGATTAATTCCCGAAGCATACAATCCATTTTTCTCGAAATCATCTAAATAATCTGAGTTAAACTCATAACGATGACGGTGTCTTTCGGTAATGTTTTTATTTCCGTAGATTTCTATAAGCTTAGTATGAGGTTTTAATTGACATTTCCAAGCGCCCAACCTCATCGTACCACCTTTATCTACTACATTTTTTTGTTCTTCCATTAAAGAAATAACAGGATTTTTAGTCGTTAAATCAAATTCTGCAGAATTGGCATCTTTTAATCCCAAAACATTTCTCGCAAATTCGATGGTCATAATCTGCATTCCTAAACAAATGCCCAAAAGTGGAATTTTATTTTCTCTAGCAAATTTTGCTGCAAGAATTTTTCCTTCTATTCCTCTATCGCCAAAACCTGGTGCGATAAGCATTCCATCAATTCCTTTGAAGTTTTCTGCTAAATTTTCTTCGGTTAAATCGCCACTGTAAACCCATCTCAGTTTTACTTCAGTATCTTGCGAAGCTCCTGCATGAATAAATGCTTCGGCAATAGATTTGTAAGAATCTTGAAGCGAAACATATTTTCCAACTAAAGCGATTTCAACTTTTTTCTTAGGATTTTTATATTTTTTAAGGAAGTTTTTCCAGTCTTTTAAATCAGATTCTTGATTCACCGGCAACGCCAATTCCTTAAGAACCACTTCATCAAATTTTTGTTTCTGTAATTCTAGCGGAACTTGATAAATCGTTTCTACATCTATACTTTCGATTACATTTTCTGCAGGAACGTTACAGAATTGTGCCAGTTTAGCTTTAATTTCTTTGGTGATTTTATGCTCTGTTCTGCACACCAAAACATCTGCTTGAATTCCACTTTCCATCAATTGTCTTACGGAATGCTGAGAAGGCTTGGTTTTCAATTCACCACTTGCAGCAAGGTAAGGAAGCAAGGTAAGATGAATGACCATAGAATTATTTTCGCCGAGTTCCCATCTTAATTGACGAACACTTTCTATATAAGGTAATGATTCTATATCGCCTACTGTTCCGCCAATTTCTGTAATGATGATGTCATAATTTTCTTTGGCAAGAATTTTTATTCTTCGTTTAATTTCATTGGTAATATGTGGAATTACCTGAACAGTTTTTCCTAGAAAATCTCCTTTTCTTTCTTTTTCTATTACAGTTTGATAGATTTTCCCTGTAGTAACGTTATTATTCTGAGAAGTGGCAGAATCTAGAAATCTTTCGTAGTGACCCAAATCTAGGTCGGTCTCTGCACCATCTTCCGTTACATAACATTCTCCATGCTCATAAGGATTAAGCGTTCCTGGGTCTATATTAATGTAAGGATCAAGTTTTTGGATGGTTACATTAAATCCTCGGGATTTTAAAAGCAGGCCAAGAGAAGCCGAAACAATGCCTTTTCCCAAAGACGAAGTTACACCTCCTGTCACAAAGATGTATTTGGTATTCTTTTTACTCATTAGATTAGGTTTGTGCAAAGTTAATGGATTTTGACTAAAGTCCCAAAAACGATTAATTATTTCAAAAATTCTGTAAATTGCAACATCATTTATCAATTATAAATCTGTGGCAAAAATAAAAACAGCATACTATTGTCAGAAATGTGGAACGCAATATCCGCAATGGCACGGACAATGCAAAAACTGTGGAGAGTGGAATACTTTAGTAGAAGAAATTGTAGAAAAAAAATCTTCTCATTATGATATTCTAGGAAGCGGGAAACAAAAAATCATCAACATTACTGAAGTAGAAACAGGGACAGAAATTCGTCTGAAAACTGTTTCAGAAGAGCTGAACCGTGTTTTAGGAGGCGGAATTGTTCTAGGCTCCGTTATTCTCATTGGTGGCGAACCCGGAATTGGTAAATCTACACTTCTGCTCCAACTTGCCTTAAAGATGAAGAAGAAAATTCTGTACGTTTCTGGTGAAGAAAGTGCTTCGCAAATTAAAATGCGTGCCGACAGAATTACGGATGTTCAAAATCCAAACTGTTTCCTCTACACCGAAACTTCTATCGAAAAAATATTGATGGAAGCCAAAAATCTTCAGCCAGATTTGATGATTGTAGATTCTATTCAAACTTTACAATCTCAATTGCTAGAAAGTGCTGCAGGAACGGTTTCGCAGATTAGAGAATGTTCTGGAGAATTGATAAAATTTGCCAAAGAAAAAAACATCCCAGTTATTTTAGTTGGCCACATTACCAAAGACGGACAAATTGCTGGTCCAAAAGTTCTGGAACACATGGTAGACGTAGTTTTGAATTTTGACGGAGACAGAAATCACCTTTTTAGATTGCTAAGAGCTCAGAAAAACCGTTTTGGCTCTACTCAAGAAATAGGCATTTATGAAATGGTGACTCAAGGTTTAAAAGAAATTAAAAATCCTTCAGAAATCTTAATCACCAAAAAATTTGAAGAACTTTCTGGGAATGCAGTTGCTGTTACTTTGGAAGGAAACAGGCCGATGCTTCTAGAAATTCAAGCTTTGGTTTCTACTGCTGTTTACGGAACTCCACAACGCAGTTGTACTGGTTTTGACAGTAAAAGACTGAACATGCTTCTTGCGGTTTTAGAAAAACGCGCTGGTTTTATGTTGGGCGCAAAAGACGTTTTCCTGAACATTACTGGCGGAATAAAAACAGACGATCCTGCCCTTGATTTGGCGGTAATTGCAGCTGTTTTGAGCAGCAACGAAGATTTAGCCATTTCGGAGAAATATTGTTTTGCGGGCGAAATAGGTTTGAGTGGAGAAATTAGACCCATTCCTCAAATTGAGCAAAGAATTTCGGAAGCAGAAAAATTGGGCTACGAAAAGATTTTTGTTTCCAACCTCAACAAAATTCCTAAAAGAAAATTCGGTATTAGAATAGAAGAAGTAAGTAAAATAGAAGAGTTCCACGAAAAACTTTTTTAAGGATGAAATATGAAGGATGAAGGATGAATTTATGAACTAAATAATTAATAAAACTAATAACAAACATGTCAGATATCGTTAGAGATAAAAGTATGAACTTTGCAATTGAAATTGTAAACCTTTATAAATTTTTAAAAGACGAAAAGAGAGAATTTGTAATGAGTAAACAAATTTTAAAGTCTGGAACATCAATTGGCGCTAATCTTCGTGAAGCAAAAAACGCTCAATCTGATTTAGATTTTATCCATAAAAATGCTATTGCACAAAAAGAATGCGACGAAACATTATTTTGGCTAGAATTATTAAGAAAAACTGATTTTATTTCTGAAGAAAATTTTGTAAATTTATCTTCAAAAGCAACAGAATTATTAAAAATAATAAGAAGTATTATTCTTACTAAAAAATCAAACTTAAAAAAAACATTATAAATCATACTTCATACCTCATACTTTAAAAAATGAATTTCCTTGCACATACTTACCTTTCTTTTACCGATGAGCAAATCGTGGGGAATTTGATTGGTGATTTCATCAAAAATAAAAGTCGAAATCACTTATCAGAAGGAATTCAGCAAGGAATTACGCTGCACAGAGCTATTGATGCTTTTACGGATGTTCACCCAAAAGTTTTAGAAGCCAAAACCGTTTTTCAACCGATTGTGAGATTGTATTCTGGTGCTTTTGTAGATGTGGTTTTTGATTATTTTTTAGCCAATGATAAAAATGTAAAAACTGCCAAAGAATGGCGTGATTTTACCGCTCATGTTTATCAAGTTCTCAATAAATATGAAGCTCTTTTACCTGAAAATTTCAGAAAAGTCCTTCCTAGAATGGAAAAAGACAATTGGCTCTACAATTATCGTTTTGATTGGGGAATGGAATACAGCATTAATAATGTCTTGAATAAAGCAAAATATTTGGATAATTCTATTCCTGTATATGGATTTTTCCAGCATCATAAAGAATTTTTGCACTCTTGCTACGAAGAATTTTTCCCAGATTTACATCAATTCTGTATTTCCTTGAATGATAATTTTAAAAAATCTGATACAGATATCGATCCGGATAGTTTAGTTTAGAACTTTTTCGTTCGCCATTTACAATAATGTGTACAATGTTCATTTGATCATCAAAAAAACTGTACAATAAACTCACCGCGGTTTCTACTTTCTTAGGCATTTCTGTCGCTTCAGATTCTAGATAAACATTGACAGACTCTTGATCTTCTTCAAAACCTAAATAATTGATTTTTAGAAATTTATTATTAGATTTCAATTTAAAATATTCTGCAAAATAATTTTCTAGAACTTGGTCTAATCCTGCTTTACTTTTTTCTTCGCCAAAGTGTAACGTTTTATTATACTTGGCATTAAGACTATTTTCTAAATCGTCTAAGAAAAATTTGGCAGAAATCTCAAAAGTTTTGGTTTTAGCATTATAATTAATTTCCACCGAACCTACGTGATAAGGATGAATAGGTTTCGCTGAAGCTAAAAAAGTCAACAAAAAAGTAAAAAGTAAAAAGAATTTTTTCATGCGTTCATTATTTCAAAATCCGTTCCGAAATTAATCATTATTTTCGTAACTCAAATTTTAAAACATGCAAGATTTTTTATTTTATTTACAATTAGGTTGGGAACACATCATCTCAAAAGATGCTCTAGATCATCAATTATTCATTTTGGCACTTATTGCTATTTTCAGTTTTAGAGATTGGAAAAAAGTTTTAATTCTAGTAACTGCTTTTACGATTGGGCATTCTTTAACCTTGGTTTTAAGCGCATTAGATGTATTCAGATTTCCTTCTGATTGGGTAGAATTTTTAATTCCTTGTACAATCGTTTTCACTGCTTTAGACAACATTATTTTCTCTAAAAACGAGAAAAAACTCATTCAACTCAATTATTATTTGGCTTTATTATTCGGCTTAATTCACGGAATGGGATTTGCCAATTCTGTAAGAATGATGCTCGCAAGTGAACAAGACATTACTTTACCTTTATTTGGATTTAACGTAGGACTTGAACTAGGACAAATTATAGTTGTAGCCATCGCACTTTTCATACATTACATTTTCTCGGAAGTTCTGAAACTTTCTAATAAAATTTGGATTTACATTATATCTGTTCCTATCTTCCTTTTCGCTCTAAAAATGGCTTTAGAAAGGATTCCATAATCAAATTTATCTGTTTAATGCATGAGTAACAGTTATTTTTTATAAAAAAAACATGCTTAGTTGTAACAAATTTTTATATTTGTTAACAAATCAATAAAAATTAAAAATTTATAATGAAAAAAGTTCTAAGTATTTTTGTTTTTCTTTACGCTTTCGTAAGTACTTCCGCCCAAAATCACCAGAATAATCCTGGAAGCAATCATGGAAATAAATTTGAGCAACTAGGAACCATTTTACCTACGCCAAACAGTTACAGAACCGCTTCTGGAGCGCCTGGTCATGAATATTGGCAACAGCGTGCTGATTATGAAATCAATGCATATCTAGACGAGGAAAAACTTAACTTAAAAGGCTCAGAAACAATTACTTATTACAATAATTCGCCAGACGAATTAGAATATCTATGGTTACAATTAGATGAGAATGACACCAGCAACACAAAAGATGCAGGTTATCAATCTTCTTCTACTCTAGCTAAACAAATTTCATCTGATAGATTAAAAGCTACTGAATTACCCGTAAAAGATAATGGTTTCGGGATTAATTTAGAAAAAGTAACAGATGCGAATGGTAATGCGCTTTCTTATGTGGTTAATAAAACCATGATGAGAATAGATTTACCTAAAAAATTAAAAAAAGGCGAAACTTTTAAATTTAAAATCGATTGGAATTATAACATTCCTGATAGAATGAAGCAAGGAGGAAGAGGCGGTTATGAATTCTTCCCAGAAGATGGCAACCACCTTTTTACCATGACACAATGGTATCCTAGACTTTGTGTGTATTCGGACAATCAAGGTTGGCAAAATCACCAATTTACAGGTCGAGGAGAATTCACCCTTACTTTTGGAAATTTCAAAGTAAATATGAATGTTCCTGCTGATCATATTGTAGCTTCTACGGGTTCTGGAAAAAATTTCTCAGAAGTTTTAACCGCTGAACAGTTTGCAAGATGGCAAAAAGCGCAAAATACTAAAGAACCTATAGAAATTGTAACGCTAGATGAAGCTAAAAAAGCAGAAAAATCTAAATCAAAAAACAGAAAAACTTGGACTTTCGAAGCAGAAAATGTAAGAGATTTCGCATGGACTTCTTCTAGAAAATTCATCTGGGACGCAATGCCTCAATTGATTGAAGAAAATAACAATAAAGTAATGTGTATGAGTCTTTATCCTAAAGAAGCATACAATTTATACAGAAAATATTCTACTAAAGCAGTAGCACATACGATTAAAACGTATTCAGAATTCACCATTCCTTACCCATATCCAGTTGCACAATCTATAGAAGCATCAAATGGTATGGAATATCCTATGATTTGTTTCAACTACGGTAGAACAGAAAAAGACGGAACCTATTCAGAAGGAATTAAAAACGGAATGATTGGAGTAATCATCCACGAAGTAGGGCATAATTTCTTCCCAATGATTATCAATTCAGACGAAAGACAATGGTCTTGGATGGATGAAGGCCTTAATACATTTGTAGAATATCTTACCGAAGAACTTTGGGATAATAAATTCCCTTCAAGAAGAGGACCAGCTCACACCATTGTGAACTACATGAAATTACCAAAAGATCAATTAGAGCCTATCATGACCAACTCTGAAAACATTATTCATTTCGGTCCGAATGCTTACGCAAAACCTGCAACTGGTCTTAATATTTTGAGAGAAACCATCATGGGAAGAGAACTTTTTGACAAAGCTTTCAAGACATATTCTAAAAGATGGGCGTTCAGACATCCTGAACCTGCAGATTTATTCAGAACGATGGAAGATGCTTCTGGTGAAGATTTAGATTGGTTCTGGAGAGGATGGTTCTACAGCACAGATGCAGTAGATATCGCAATTGACAAAGTTACTGTGGCAACTCCAGATTTTGACGGAAAACCACAAGCTAGAGATTTTAAATACAAAGTAGACGAACCAGAAGTAAATGACTTCGAAGATATTTCTAAAATCAGAAATAAAGAAGACAAGAAAATTACTTTCAAAACCGATGAAGACCAATCTTTAAGAGATTTTTACTGGAGATACGCAAGAGGTTTAGAAAAAGTAGACACTCAAAAAGAATACACCATCAAAGGTGAAGCTCCGAAAAATATTGACACCAAAGAAAGAGAAAGTCTAAAAAATATCACAGGCTACCAAATTGACTTCTCTAACAAAGGAGGAATGGTAATGCCAATTATTTTAGAATTCACTTTCGAAGATGGAACTAAATTAAATGACAAAATACCAGCGCAAATCTGGAGATCAGACGAGAAAAAAGTTTCTAAAACATACTATTTTGATAAAAAATTAAAGTCAATTCAATTAGACCCAATGTTAGAAACTGCCGATATTGACACCACTAATAACCTATGGACTGCTGATAAAGTTACACCAGAAAGCACTTCTAAATTCCAAGTGTTCAAACAGAACCAAGAAAACAGAAGAAGAGGAGCTGCTGCTGGAATGGTAAACCCAATGCAAGCCGCAGGAAAGAAAAATTAAACCTTAAATAATTGATATAACCCTGAAGCCACTCACAAAAATTGAGTGGCTTTTTTCTGCCAAAATTTCACTTCATTTTGAGAAAAATCTGCCAAATTATCTCTCAATTTTCAATTTATATTGCAGAATTGCCATTGGCACAGAATTGGAGAATTCCTTCACGGAAAATTTAAAAATAATTATACATATGTCAGTAAATTTTAAACCATTAGCAGACAGAGTTTTAGTAGAACCTGTACAAGCAGAAACTAAAACAGCTTCAGGAATCATCATTCCTGATACCGCAAAAGAAAAACCACAAGAAGGAACTGTAGTTGCTGTTGGCAACGGAAAACCAGACGAACCAATGACAGTAAAAGTTGGCGATAGAGTTCTTTACGGTAAATATGCCGGTTCTGAATTAAAACTAGACGGTAAAGATTATTTAATTGTAAGAGAATCTGATTTATTAGGTATTCTTGGATAGCATTCTGCTATCGGCAATCAGCAATCAGCAAAGATTGTTGATGTTTTTTGAAATTTTTAAACTTTATAATTTTAAATGCTGAAAGCAGAAAGCTGACAGCCAAAAAGTAAAAATATTATGGCAAAAGAAATTAAATTCGATATTGAATCAAGAGACGCCCTAAAAAGAGGTGTTGATGCATTAGCAAATGCAGTAAAAGTAACTCTAGGTCCTAAAGGTAGAAACGTAGTAATTGAAAAAGCTTTCGGTGCTCCTCACGTAACTAAAGACGGTGTTTCTGTAGCAAAAGAAATTGAGCTAGAAGACAAAGTAGAAAACATGGGTGCTCAAATGGTGAAAGAAGTTGCTTCTAAAACCAATGATATTGCTGGTGATGGTACTACTACCGCTACAGTTTTGGCTCAGGCTATCGTAAGAGAAGGTCTTAAAAACGTTGCAGCTGGTGCTAATCCTATGGATTTAAAAAGAGGAATCGACAAAGCGGTAACTGCAGTTGTTGAAAACCTTAAATCTCAATCTCAATCTGTAGGTGATTCTGCTGAAAAAATTAGACAAGTAGCTTCTATTTCTGCAAATAATGATGATACTATCGGTTCATTAATCGCTGAAGCGTTCTCTAAAGTAGGTAAAGAAGGTGTAATCACTGTAGAAGAAGCAAAAGGTACTGATACTACTGTAGATGTAGTAGAAGGTATGCAATTCGATAGAGGTTACCAATCTCCATATTTCGTAACGAATGCTGAGAAAATGGTAGCTGAATTAGACAATCCTTACATTCTTTTAGTTGAGAAAAAAATCTCTTCAATGAAAGAATTATTGCCAGTTTTAGAACCAGTTGCTCAACAAGGAAAATCTCTTTTAATTATTTCTGAAGAAGTAGAAGGCGAAGCTTTAGCAACTTTAGTAGTAAACAAATTAAGAGGTTCTCTTAAAATTGCTGCAGTAAAAGCTCCAGGTTTCGGAGACAGAAGAAAAGCAATGTTAGAAGACATCGCTATCTTAACTGGTGGACAAGTAGTTTCTGAAGAAAGAGGTTTCAATATGGACAATGTAACCATTGAAATGCTTGGTAGAGCAGAAAAAGTAACTATCGACAAAGACAATACAACCATCGTAAACGGTGCTGGTAACGAAGAAGAAATCAAAGGTAGAGTGAACCAAATCAAAGCTCAAATGGAATCTACAACTTCAGATTACGACAGAGAAAAATTGCAAGAAAGATTGGCTAAATTAGCTGGAGGTGTTGCTGTTCTTTACGTAGGTGCTGCTTCTGAAGTAGAAATGAAAGAGAAAAAAGACAGAGTTGACGATGCGCTTCACGCAACAAGAGCTGCCGTAGAAGAAGGAATTGTAGCTGGTGGTGGTGTTGCTTTAGTAAGAGCAATTTCTGCACTAGACAACCTTTCTGGAGCTAACCAAGATGAATCTACAGGTATCAAAATCGTAAAAAGAGCGATTGAAGAACCATTGAGACAAATCGTTGCAAATGCAGGTGGTGAAGGTTCTGTAATCGTTGCTAAAGTAGCAGAAGGAAGCGGAGATTTCGGTTACAATGCTAAAACTGATGAGTATGTAAATATGCTAGAAGCTGGTATTATAGACCCAACTAAAGTAACCAGAGTTGCCTTAGAAAACGCTGCATCTGTATCTGGAATGCTATTAACCACAGAATGTGTAATCACAGAAGTTCCAAAACCTGAAGGTGCAATGCCACCAATGGGAGGAGGAATGCCAGGAATGATGTAACAGCTTGTCGCTAAAACAATAAATTTTAAAATCCGTTCAATTTTGGACTGCCCCCAAAAAGTTAGACACTTTTTAGGGGCATTTTTTATGGGGAAAAGTAAATATTCAGTAGACTTTAAATTAAAAGCTATAAAGAGATATCACAAAGGGGATATTGGAACAGACGAT
>OGVG01000022.1_pt1 | contig 22973 bp, 21 predicted proteins | sample 1575691 | NCBI WGS metagenome assembly OGVG01 (sample SAMN07581545, study PRJEB24739) | freshwater metagenome | reverse complement strand
GTTTCCCAGTCACGATATTGGATTTGTATTCACCTCGCAGAGGTTTATCAGAGTCTGCTGTGCAGGGAAGTTGGCAACACGGACAGTATTGCTCTACAAGGCTTTGGCCAAAACTGAAAATACCATTTTGGCACTTGAAAAAAGTGGTGAAGTATTGAAACGTGCACAAATCGTTTTCTACAACCTTACTGGTTCTAATACCAATCCTACTCTACAGAAAATAGAAGAACAATACGCTCCTATTTTTGCATCTCATGCGGATAAAATTTATTTAAATTCTGCTCTTTATAACAGAATTAAAGCCATTAAAACAGATGGTTTAGATGCAGAAGATCAAAGATTATTAGAAGTGTACAAGCAACGTTTTGAATTGGCTGGCGCTAATCTTTCTGATGCCGACAAAGAGCAAATGAAAAAAATAAATGCAGAATTAGCAACACTTTCTACTCAATTTTCTAGTAAATTATTAGAAGCGAGAAAAAAAGGAGCTGTTTTAATTTCAGACGTTAAGGAATTAGACGGATTATCTGCTGATGAAATCGCTGCTGCAGCTACAGATGCTAAAAATGCTGGTTATGAAGGTAAATATCTTTTGACTTTGCTCAATACTACTCAACAACCGCTTCTTCAAAATCTTAAAAACAGAGCGACCAGAGAAAAATTATTCAAAGCTTCTTGGTACAGAGCAGAAAAAGGAGATGAAAATGATACAAGAGCTATCCTCGAAAGACAAGCGAAACTGAGAATGGAGAAAGCGCATCTTATGGGAAAATCTTCTTACGCTGAACTGAATTTGGTAGACCAAATGGCAAAAAAACCAGAAAACGCAATGGATCTACTTTACCAATTAGGAAGACCTGCAGTAGAGCAAGCGAAAAGAGAAATTGTAGATATTCAAGCGCTAATTGACGCTCAAAAAGGCGGTTTCGAACTCGCACCTTGGGATTGGAATTTCTATGCAGAGCAAGTGCGTAAAGCAAAATATGATTTAGACGAAAACCAAATCAAACCTTATTTTGAAGTGTCTACCGTTTTAGAAAAAGGTGTTTTCTATGCTGCAGAAAAATTCTACGGAATTACCTTCAAAGAAAGAAAAGATTTACCAGTTTATCATCCAGATGTAGTAGCTTATGAGGTATTTGATAGAGACGGAAAATCTTTAGCGATTTATTACTTAGATTTTTACACCAGAGATAATAAAAATGGTGGCGCTTGGATGAGCAACTTCGTAGAACAATCATTCATGACGGGAACTAAACCTGTAATCGTAAATGTGTTCAACTACCAAAAACCCGCTCCAGGAAAACCTTCATTAATTTCTTATGATGATGTTTCTACCATGTTCCACGAGTTTGGGCACACTTTACACGGACTCTTTGCCAACCAAAAATACATTACCATTTCTGGAACCAATGTTCCTAGAGATTTTGTAGAATTCCCTTCTCAAATCAATGAATTTTTTGCTTTAGAGCCTTCAGTTCTTAAAAATTATGCGCTACACTATGAAACCAAAGAACCAATGCCTCAAACTTTGGTAGATAAAATTAAAAAAGCCGCTACTTTTAACCAAGGTTATGCCACTACAGAATTGGTTTCTGCGGCAACATTAGATATGGCTTGGCATTCTGTAAAATCTGAAGCTGAAATAAAACCTACTTTAGATTTTGAAAAAGAAGTCTTAACTAAATACGGATTTACTTTGCCACAAGTTACGCCAAGATATCATTCTCCTTACTTTGCTCACATTTGGGGAGGCGGTTATTCTGCAGGTTATTACGCTTATATGTGGAGCGATGTTCTGAATGCAGATGCTTGGAAATGGATTACGGACAATGGTGGAATGACCAGAGAAAACGGCGATCGTTTCAGAAAATATATTTTATCTGTAGGAAATTCTGTAGACTTGAATCAAGCGTTCAAAGATTTTACAGGAAGAACTCCAGACATTAAACCACTTTTACAAAACAAAGGATTTGTGAAATAGATAAATTGTAAATTTTACTTCGCAAGTCAATAGTGAATAAAAAAACCGCAGAAGTCGTTTCTGCGGTTTTTTATTTATTTTTTCTCTTGTTCTTGATATCTTTCAGGATGTCTTTTCTTTTGGTCTTCTTGAATTTTTTCTAAAACTTCTGTTTTCATAATCATCAAATGATTACTTTTTGCATTCCATAGGCTAGTATATTTTTTAGAAACCACGGTATAACTTTCCCAATTGGTAAATTTTTGGTAGAGCATCAGCGTACAAATATCGGTAGGCGTAATAAATGGACAATCTTCTAAAACATGAGAATGAACTCCGCTTATTGTTTTGCCAACTTTTTCATCATAAATTTTAAAAGAAAGCAAGCTATTATGCAATTTTTGCACTTTTTTAATGCTATTATCTTTGTTAAAATCAATTAAATAATCGTTTCCAAAAAGCACTAAATTATTGAGATTAGTTCCACTCAAAAAATACACTTTTTTCTCTTTATTTTTATTGATTATAGGAACAATATTATAATTTACATTATTGTAAAATTTAAAAATGGTATCTGTTTTTAATCTTTCTTGAGCTGCTTTTCTGATGGTAAAATATTCTTTTTCCACCTCAGTAAAATCTCTTACGGACAAATCTAATTTAGAATTTCTTGGGTCATAACTTGTAGGAAAAGAAATGGTTCCTATCACTTTATTTTCTTTGGAATAAAATACACAAGTTGGCACTTTATCCTCTTTAATGTAAGAAAAATAACCACCTATGTTATCTCTTTCTTTATAGTTTTCAATAAAAACATCAGTTCCATACCAACTTGCCATTTCACTTCTGTAAAGCTGAATGCCCTCTTCTTTTATTTCTTGTGCAATTTTTTCAAGATTTTGAGCTGACAGTTGAATACTGAACATCACGAACAGTAAAAGGTAAAAAGTATTAATTTTCATGGTTTTAATTTTATTCAAAAATAAGGAATATTTCGTTTAAATTTTAGGTAATAAAATCCAAATAATTCTTCTTAGTTATTAAACTAAATTCTGCATCGGGATAAGCTTTTGCAAAAGCAGTTGGTATTTTTGCTTTTTTGTTTTCATTCCATTTAAATTCAAAAGCAGCAAGTTTTTCGGCATCTTCTTCTAACCAATCCAATTCCTGCCTATCATAAGTTCTCCAAAAATAATTGGCTCTAAATATTTTGTGATACTCTTGTTTTTTTATTCTTTCCGAAGCCAAATAATTTTCCCATAAATCACCTACATCTGTTCTATTTTGAAGAGAATTATAGTTATTAATAATTGCATTTCTTATTCCGTTATCATAAAAATACCATCTGCTGGTTTTGGTAATTTCTTTGCGTAAATTTCTAGAAAAACCTTCTACTTTAAACAAAATAAAAACTTTAGTGAGCAAATCAAGATATCGTTCTACCGTATTCTTAGACATTTGAAGTTGATTTCCTAATTCTTGAAGAGAAACTTCTTTACCGATTTGAAGGGCAATTAATCTAAGTAAATCATAAATTTTATTAGAATTTTTAATGCCATCAAAAATCAGAATATCTTTCAACAAATAAGAACTCACAATTTCCCTGAGATAGTTTTGCTTTTCTTCCCATGATGAATATTGTGTAAGTTCGGGATATCCTCCAAAAATCAATCTGGTTTCTAAATTTTCGGCGGTCTGTTTATAGTTTTCGTAGTTAGAAAACTCAATTTGGGAAAGCGGATATAGAAAAAGGGTATTTTTTCTGCCAACCAAAGGTTCTCCTAATTTATTAGCCAAATCAAACATAGAAGAACCGGTTGCAATAACCTTTATTCCTTCGATATGATCTACAATAAATTTTAAAATTAACCCAATATCTTGTACAGCTTGTGCTTCATCTATGACCAATAGCCCAATATTCTGAAATAATCTTGTATAATTTTCGAGAGTTCTTTCTTCTAAAAGACGAGCGTCATTTAAATCTTCCCCATTCAGTTGCAATACTTTTTCTTCTACAGTTTCTAAATATTTTTTAATCAATTGGGTTTTTCCAACACGTCTTGCTCCCAATAAAACAAGCACTTTATTGGGTTTAAGATTATTTTTAAAATTATCGAGCACTGCTCTTTTTACATAGCTCATGAGGTTATTTTTCAAAATTCACCCTACAAAGATATACATTTTTTGTAAATTGCGTCAGACAACTGACTTATTTTATATTAATTCCGTCAATACAGTAACTTAATTTAGATAAATTGCGTCATCTATTTTATAAACTGAATCTAAAAAATTCTTAAAACTATTCTCATCATATAAGTTTTCAAAATTTTAAAACTTAAAATTTTTAGATTTGTGACATGAACAAATTCCAACTACACCTATTTCTGTTTTTAAAAATCCCAATTTCTTGGATTGCAGGAGTGCGTCTAAAAGAAATGAATGATGAAATCTGCATCACCAAAGTAAAATTCGGTTGGCTGAACCAAAACCCTTTCAATTCTATGTTTTGGGCAGTTCAAGGAATGGCTGCAGAATTTTCCACAGGGTTTCTTTGCGCCGAAAAAATTAGAAAATCTGGCAAAAAAATCTCCATGTTGGTGGTTCATAACCAAGCTGAATTCACCAAAAAAGCAGTGGGTAGAGTTACTTTTTCTTGTCATCAAGGAAAAGAATTGGATGTTGTTTTACAAAAAGCCATCGAAACTGGAGAAGGACAAACTCTCACCATGTTCTCTAAAGGTAAAGACCAAAAAGGAGATTTGGTTTCTAAATTTGCTTTTACCTGGAGTTTTAAAGTGAAAGACTAGAGAAACTCTTGCTGATAAAGCAGATTTAGCAAATAAAATCAGCATAATCAGCCAAATCTGGGAGAAAAAATCATCAAAATCACTCATAAAAAGCGGGTTGGTTTATTATTTTTCACTAATTTAGTTTTCTAAAACTAAAAACCATTTTCTATGCTGCTGGATTTACTGTTCCCGAACAGATGTCTGCATTGTAACACCATCATTTCAAAAGACGAATTGGTTTGCCATGTATGTTTCCCTCAAATTAAGTTTTCTCATTTTAATTTCTACGAAGAAAATCCTCTAAAACAGAGATGTAAACTTTTATTCCCTGTGAAAAATGCTTATGCTGTGATGGAATTTCAAGAAGAAGCATTGAGCCAGAAAATCATTCACCAACTCAAATATCGTTCTCAGGAAAAAGTTGGAAAAATCATGGCTGAATGGACTTTGGAAAGAATTTACCTTTTAGAAAAACCAGATGTTTTAATTACTGTTCCGCTTCATCCTAAAAAATTAAAAAAACGAGGTTATAATCAGTTGCATGTTTTTGCAGACACGCTTTCTAAAAATTGGGAAATTCCTCATCATAAAGAAGCGCTCAAAAGAAATTCTTTCCAAAAAGCACAAGCCCAAAAAGACAAATCTCACCGCGCCGAAACGAAATACGATTTCTCCCTCACCGAAGAAATTTCCGGGAAACATGTTTTGTTGATAGACGATGTTTTCACTACGGGAAATACAATAAGCGCCATTGCTTGGGAAATTCTGAAAAATCCAAGGAATGAAGTGAGTGTTTTGGTAATGGCTTTTGATTCGTAGTGATTATCTCTGTAATTTTTGTCCGTAAGACAAATCTCCAGCATCTCCTAATCCTGGAGAAATATAACCTTTTGACGTAAGATTTTCATCGATGGCTCCTACCCAAATATGCGCATCTGGAAATGAATTGGAAAGTGTTTCTACACCTTGTTTACTTGCAATAACGGCTACAATGTGCAATTGAGAAGGTGTTCCGTGGTTTAATAAATCTTTCAGCGCTTCAATTAAACTTGCGCCAGTTGCTAACATGGGATCTGCTACGATTAATGGTCTTCCGTCTACACTAGGACAAGTAAGATAATCTTGTTTTATGGAGAAATAATCATTGGCATCGTGTTTTCTGTAAGCGGCAACGAAACCACAATCTGCTTTGTCAAAATAATTAAGAATTCCTTCAAAAAGCGGAACTCCTGCTCTCAAAATAGTCGTAATTACAGGTTGAACTGCAATTTCTTTCACCATAATTTTGTCTAATGGAGTAGAAATTTCTATTTCTTTAACTTCTAAACCTTTAGAAATTTCAAAAGCTGCAATTTCGCCGATTCTTTCCATACTTTTACGGAAATTGGCTCTATTGGTTTGGGTTTCTACGTTTCTTAGTTCGTTGATCCAAGAATTGACTAATGAGAAATTTTCTGATAATACGGTAACCATGTTGTGCAGATTTGTTTAATTGAATATTTTACAAATTTATTGATATTTTTTGTCTGTTTAAAATGATTTTGAACATCAATTCGATTTTAATTAAAAACCCTTTCAGAATTTAGAATTCTAAAAGGGTTGGTAAATTATTTTTGTCTGAAATATACATCAATAGGAACTCCCGTAAAATCAAATTGCTTACGCAATTGGTTTTCGATGAATCTTCTGTAAGGTTCTTTCACATACTGAGGTAGATTACAGAAAAACGCAAATTGCGGAACTGGAGTTGGCAATTGGGTAATATATTTTATTTTCACATATTTTCCTTTGATTGCAGGTGGTGGAGTTTGCTCAATAATCGGTAATAAAATTTCGTTAAGTTTAGAAGTTTTGATTCTTTTCTTACGATTTTCATAAACCATCATGGCAGTTTCTACCGCTTTTAAGATTCTTTGCTTGGTCAATGCAGAAACAAAAAGAATAGGAACGTCATTAAACTGAGCGATTTTTTCTTTGATTTTATTCTCAAAATCTCTCATGGTATTGGTTTCTTTTTCTACCAAATCCCACTTATTCACTACAATTACGATTCCTTTTCTATTTTTTTGAGCCAAAGAAAAGATATTCATATCCTGAGATTCCCAACCTAAAGTAGCATCTACCATGATAATCACCACATCTGAATGCTCAATCGCTCTAATAGAACGCATTACGGAATAAAACTCTAAGTCTTCAGAAACTTTAGACTTTCTACGCATTCCGGCAGTATCTACCAACACGAACTCATGTCCGAATTTATTATATAAAGTTTCGATGGAATCTCTGGTTGTACCTGCGATATCTGTAACAATGTTTCTGTTATCATCCAAAAGCGCATTGGTAAGTGTAGATTTTCCCACGTTTGGTCTTCCTGCAATGGTAATTTTAGGTAAACCTTCGAAAGGATCTTTGTATTCTGTAGTTGGGAAATCTGCAACTAGGTCATCTAATAATTCACCCGTTCCAGAACCTGTAGCTGAAGAAAGCGTATAATATTTTTCTACTCCTAACTGATAAAATTCTGTAGCAGCAAGCATTTCTTTAGCAGAGTCTACTTTGTTTACCACTAAATATAGAGGTTTATTGGCTTTTCTTAAAAGATTATAGATTTCGTGGTCTATATCTTGAAGTCCTTCTTCTACGTTTACCATAAAAATGATAGAAGTGGCTTCATCTACTGCCAACTGAACTTGTTTACGGATTTCTTCTTCGAAGATATCATCACTACCTACATCATAACCACCAGTATCTATTACGGTAAAGTCTACTCCATTCCAGTCAGATTTACCATAATGACGGTCTCTGGTTACACCAGCCGTAGAATCTACGATGGCTTCTCTTCTCTCTAATAAACGATTAAATAATGTGGATTTTCCTACGTTGGGACGACCAACGATTGCTACGATATTACTCATAAAAATTGTATTAATAATCCTTAAAATTTTAGAAACTAGGATTAAGTTATTAATAGGTATCTCCCACCTTGGGAGCCTTAAAATTTTTGCAAAGATAAGATTTTAAATTTATTTATTGAATAAGGTCATGATTTTCAATTCTAATGAAGAATTTTTTCGATGACATGAAATTCATAAAATTTGACTAAAATGATGACAACTTAGAAAAATATGAATATAATTTGTAACTTCACACATCAAATAAAAACCAATCATGAAAAAACTATTTTTTCTTTTAGTTCTGGCTTTTACGTTATTACAATTTTTTCAAATTGATAAAACCAATCCACCAGTTGACAAAAACATGGATTTTTTAACCATCAAAAAAACACCTGAAGATGTAGCTCAACTCATCAAAACCAGCTGCTATGATTGCCACTCCAACGAATCTGTATATCCTTGGTACACCAATATTCAGCCATTCGGTTGGTTGGTAAAAGACCATATAGAAGAAGGAAGAAAAGAACTTAATTTTTCTACATTTGCCACTAACGAACCATTAAGACAAGCCAAAAAACTCAAAAAATCTGCCCACGAAATAGAAGAAGGCAAAATGCCATTAGAATCTTACCTTCTCATTCATCAAGATGCAAAACTTACTCTTGAACAGAAACAAAAACTTCAAGCGTATTTCATTTCTATCAAAGAAGTAACCGCGATGATGAACAATCTAACAGATGAACAACTAAAAATTAAGGAAGAATAATTTGATAGACCAAAATAAATTTTACCTCTTTTACGACGGAGACTGTGGTTTCTGCAATTTTTGGGTACATTGGATTTTAAAAAACGACTCCAAAGACCAATTCTTATTTGCTTCATTACAAGGAAAATTAGGACAAGAATTTCTAAGACAAAGAGGTTTAGAACAAAAAAACCTCAACACTATTTGTCTCTGGAAGCCAGAAAAATATTATCTCAACAAATCTAATGCAGCCATCACCATTGCAGAAAAATTAGGTGGAATATACTCATTAGCATCAATTTTTAGAATCATTCCAAGATTTTTGAGAGATTGGGTTTATGATTGTATTGCAAGAAATCGCCATCGATTAATAAAGAATTCTTGCGCCATACTCACTCCAGAACAACAGAAAAAATTTATAGACTAATTACCGAAATTAGTGCTTTATCATTCTAATCACTATCTTTGCAATTATGGAATACAATACACAAAGAACTCGTCTCCATTTACCAGAATATGGTCGTAATATTCAGCAGCTCGTAGAACGTTGCAAGGAACTTCCTACCAAAGAAGAACGCAACGAAATGGCTGCCGCAATTGTAGATTTTATGGGGCAGAGAAATCCGCACCTTCGTGACGAGGAAAATTATAAACATAAACTTTGGGATCATCTTTTTATATTAGCAGAGTATGACTTAGATGTAGATGCTCCCTATCCTTTCCCTACCAGAGAAGAATTGGCACAGAAACCCAATAAAATGGAGTACCCAAAACTTCAGGGAGATTATAAATTCTATGGCAAAAGCATCCTTCAATTGATAGACAAAGCCATAGAACTAGAAGATGGAGAAGAAAAAGAAGCTTTGATAGAGGTCATTGCAAATAACATGAAGAAATCTTATAATGTGTATAATAAAGAACACGTACAAGATGAGGTAATCTTCCGTCACTTAAAGGAACTATCAGAAAACAGATTAGACCTTACCAGTCTAGATTCTCTCGAAAAAAGCAGAATTTATTACTCTACCAACAAGAATAAAAACCAAAAAAACAACCCTAAAAAACGTTTCAACAACCATAATAAAAACCGAAAAAGATAATGAGTGAAGCATTTCAAATAAGAGGAGGAAAAAAATTACACGGCGAAATCACACCACAAGGTGCCAAAAATGAAGCGTTGCAAATTCTTTGTGCAGTGCTTTTAACTGACGAAGAAGTGAGAATTAAAAATATTCCAGATATTCATGACGTAAACCGTCTTATCGAAATTCTGGGAGATTTCAGGGTGAAGATTACTAAAAATGCGCACGGTGATTATACTTTCAAAGCAGACCAAGTTAACTTTGATTACATAAAATCTAAAGAATTCAAAAAAGATGGAGCCAAATTACGTGGGTCTATTATGATTCTTGGACCTATGCTTGCTAGATTTGGCGAAGCATATATGCCAACTCCAGGTGGTGACAAAATTGGAAGAAGAAGATTAGACACTCACTTTCAAGGATTTGTAGAACTCGGCGCAGAATTTCATTATGACGAAACTGAATATTTCTATACTTTAAAGGCAAAAGAACTTCGTGGCAAATTTATTTTATTAGAAGAAGCTTCTGTAACGGGAACTGCTAATATTATTATGGCTGCTGTTTTAGCCAAAGGAAAAACCAGAATCTACAATGCAGCGTGCGAACCTTACCTTCAGCAATTATGCAGAATGCTCAATAGAATGGGCGCAAAAATTGAAGGAATTGGTTCTAATTTATTAACCATCGAAGGCGTTTCTCATCTTCGTGGAACAGAGCACACCATGCTTCCAGATATGGTAGAAATTGGTTCTTGGATTGGTCTTGCAGCAATGACACGTTCTGAAATAACCATTAAAAATGTACATTGGAACCAATTAGGAATTATCCCGAATGTTTTCAGAAAATTAGGAATTCAATTGGAACAAAGCGGTGATGACATCTACATTCCAGAACAAGAACATTATAAAATTCAAAAATTTATAGACGGCTCTATTTTGACGGTTTCAGATGCACCTTGGCCAGGATTTACACCAGATTTATTGTCTATCGTTTTGGTAGTGGCTACTCAAGCCAAAGGAACTGTTTTGATTCACCAAAAAATGTTTGAATCGAGATTATTCTTTGTAGATAAATTAATTGATATGGGCGCTCAGATTATTCTGTGTGATCCTCACAGAGCAACTGTAGTAGGTCTTAATCATGAATTCCCATTGCGTGGAACCAACATGACTTCGCCAGATATTAGAGCAGGGAACGCACTTCTTATCGCAGCACTTTCTGCAGAAGGAAAATCAATTATTCATAACATTGAGCAAATTGACAGAGGTTATGAAAACATCGATGGAAGACTAAAAGCTCTAGGAGCAGACATCGAAAGAATTCAATTATAAAACAAGGCGCAACTTTTTCAAGTTGCGTTTTTTATTTCTTTACAAAAGCAGTTTCATACTTTTCAATCCAATCTTGTGGAGTCATTTTTCGAGCCAATTCACCAATCAATTCATAAGGAATATCTTCAGGTTTTTTGAAACGCATACAAGATTTCCCCATGTCTAGTTTCTTTTTAGAATGTTTTGGAAACTCTTCTTGAAACCAATGCAAGAGCTTTTCATCAGCATAAATTCCCATGTGATAAAGATTGATAGAATTTTTCTGCGAAGCTATACTGAGAAAAGGCAAAGGCAATTCTGGAGTACAATGATAACCTTTCGGATAAATAGAATGCGGAACTACGTACCCAATCATTCCATAGCTCATTTGTTCTTCGAAACCATTAGGTAAATTTTCAAAAATAACTTTTCTCAATTTTTCTATGGGTTCTTTTCGCTCATCGGGAAGATTTTCTAAATATTCTTGAACAGATTGGGCTTCTATTTTCATTTTCAATTTTTTTCAAATTTAAAAATAAATCAATACATTACCTCTTCGAGATACCAGTACTTCATCAAAAAATTTCATTACTTTTGTGCTACAAAATTTCAGATATGCCAAAAACATCAGTAAGAGCAGGAAGAATGCCTGCTTCACCAATTAGAAAGTTAGTTCCTTATGCAATTGCTGCTAAAGCAAAAGGCACAAAAGTGTATCACCTCAACATTGGTCAGCCAGACATCGAAACACCAAAAACCGCTCTTGATGCACTGAAAAATATCGATTTAAAAGTTCTAGAATATGCCCTTTCTGAAGGAAATTTAGAGTACAGAAAACAATTAGAAAAATATTACCACTCTCTTGGTTTTACCGATTTAACTACGGATAATTTCATCGTAACCAATGGTGGTTCTGAAGCACTAAATTTTGCACTTTCTGTATTGTGTGATGACGGAGACGAAATCATTATTCCAGAACCTTATTATGCGAATTATAACGGATTTACCAATGCTATTGGCGTAAAAGTGGTAGCCGTTCCTTCTACTATTGATACTGGTTTTGCTTTACCTTCTATTGAAGAATTTGAAAAGAAAATTACAGATAAAACCAGAGCAATTATCGTTTGTAATCCTGGAAATCCTACTGGTTATCTTTATACCAGAGAAGAGTTACAAAAATTAGCAGAAATTGCTTTGAAACATGATATTGTTATCATTTCAGACGAAGTATACAGAGAATATGTTTATGATGGCGAGAAGCAAGTATCTATGCTAGAATTTCCAGAAATTGCGGAACATTCTATCATCATTGATTCAGAATCTAAGCGTTATTCAATGTGTGGCGTAAGAATTGGCTGTTTAGTTACTCGTTCTAAAACGCTTCATGATGCTGCCATGAAATTTGCTCAGGCAAGACTTTCTCCAGTGCTTATTGGTCAGATTTTAGCAACCGCAGCGCATGATAATGATGCAGAATACATTCAGTCGGTTCGCGAAGAATATACCAAACGTAGAAATCTTTTGGTAGAATTATTAAACGAAATTCCGGGTGTGAAATGCCCAACTCCAAAAGGTGCATTTTACTGTGTAGCAGAATTACCAGTAGAAGATGCAGATGATTTTGCACAATGGTTACTCGAACATTTTTCTGACAATGGCGAAACCGTAATGGTAGCACCAGCTTCAGGTTTTTATTCGGTTCCAGAACTCGGGAAAAAACAAGTAAGAATTGCTTATGTTCTAAAAGAAGAAGACTTGCGAAGAAGCGTAGAATTAATCAAAATCGCTTTAGAGAAATATAATACATCTATATAAAGAAACCTTTAATGGTAGCTGCAGAAACCGACTGCAATGGAATTGTTCCAATAGCATTATTAATATTATTAATTTTTTTAAAATTAAATCAAAATTTAAAATTTAAGCCTATGGAACAATATAATTTAAAAAATAGTAACTTTAGACAATTAGCAAACTCAATTTTAGAAACCTTTTGGTCTATTGGAACATCCATTGCAGCTTCGACTGCGCTCTAAAAATTTAAAAACGGACTTCGGTTCGTTTTTTTTGATTCTATCAATTTCCTTTTCGCAAAACTTATTTTCAGTAAATTTGTAAAAATTAGAAACTGAAGGCTTCGCAAATACTTTGCAGTCAAAAAGACTTTTGAAAAAAAATGAAAATTCAAGAAAATATCTCTTTAAAGAATTACAATACTTTTGGTGTAGAAGCAAAAGCGCATTATTTTGCCGAAGTACATGATTTACACGAGCTAAAATACACCACAGAATTTGCCAAAATCAATCATTTTAAAATCCTTTTTTTAGGTGGCGGAAGCAATTTGCTCTTCACCCAAGATTTTGATGGATTGGTGATTAAACTAAATTTAAAAGGGATTTCCGAAGAAATTTTAGACGAAAATCACATACTCGTTTCTGCAAAAGCAGGAGAAAACTGGCATGAATTTGTACTGTACACACTTTCTAAAAATTATGGCGGATTAGAAAATCTTTCGCTCATTCCGGGAAATGTGGGAACTTGTCCTATTCAGAATATTGGCGCTTATGGAACAGAAATTAAAGACCATTTCGTTTCTTGCAAAGCTCTAAATTTAGAAACTTCAGAAATTGAGGAATTATCTTTGGAAGATTGCAAATTTGGTTATAGAGATTCTATCTTTAAAACTTCGGCCAAAGGAAAATATGTAATTGTAGAAGTCACTTTTAAACTGACTACCCAAAACCATCTCATCAAAACAGAATATGGAGCAATTTCTACAGAATTAAAAAATTTAGGAATTGAAAATCCTACTATTCAAGAGGTTTCTAAAGCGGTAATTAATATCAGACAAAGCAAACTGCCCAATCCTGCCGAAATTGGAAACGCTGGAAGTTTCTTCAAAAACCCAAGCATTCCTTTAGAACAATTTGAAAATTTAAAAGAAAAATTTCCTGAAATTCAAGGGTATGCCAATGGAAATTTTGTAAAAGTTCCTGCGGGTTGGCTCATAGAAAATGCAGGCTGGAAAGGCAAACAAATAGGAAATGTCGCTTCTCATAAATTACAAGCCTTGGTCATCATTAACGCCACTGGAAACGCATCAGGAAAAGAAATTTACGATTTCTCTACCCAGATTATTGACTCTGTAAAAGAAAAATACGGAATAGAACTAGAAAGAGAAGTCAATATTTTATAGAATTATCAATAAAATCAATTGATTAATTCGTCACATTGAATCTCAGAAAACTAATCACTAATGCTTATATTTGCGCAAAATTAAAAGTAAAAATGTCTGAAATTAAACTCAATACTATTCCTGAAGCAATAGAAGACCTTAAAAATGGTAAAGTAATCATCGTAGTAGATGATGAAAACCGTGAAAATGAAGGAGATTTCTTATCTGCAGCTGAACTTACAACTCCAGAAATCATCAATTTTATGACTATTCATGGTCGTGGTCTTATCTGTACTCCACTTCCTGAAAAAAGATGTGATGAACTAGGTCTTGAAGCCATGGTTTCTAGAAGTACAGACCCGAAAGAAACTGCTTTTACGGTTTCTATCGATTTATTAGGAGACGGTGTTTCTACAGGTATTTCGGCTAGTGACAGAGCAAAAACAATTCTGGCTTTGATGGACGAAAAAACCAAGCCAACAGATTTCATGAGACCTGGTCACATTTTTCCGCTTCGTGCAAAAACGGGTGGCGTTCTAAAAAGAGCCGGTCATACAGAAGCTGCGATTGATTTAACCAAATTAGCTGGACTGAAAGAAGGTGGCGTCATCTGCGAAATTATGAACGAAGATGGAACCATGGCTAGATTACCAGAATTGGTGGTTTTAGCTCAAAAATTAGACCTTAAAATCATTTCTATCGAAGATTTAATCAATTACCAATTGAAAAAAGGTGATTTGGTAAACGAAATAGAGTCTAGAAAAGTAAAAACAGCTTTCGGTGAGTTTGATTTCCATGCTTTCCAAGAAAAACATACAGACCAAATTCACTTTGCATTAACCAAAGGAAATTGGGAAATAGATGAGCCTGTTTTGGTAAGAGTTCAGTCTTCTAGCGCTTATTTTGATGTTTTAAGCAGATTGATTAACGGTGAAAATCCTCAACTGGAAAAAGTAACCAATATGATTAATGCGGAAGGAAAAGGAGCGCTTATTTTCATCAATAATGTATCTAATGCAGAACTCACGATGAGAAAATTACAACAATTCCTGAATTATCAAGACGGACAAGTTGCAAGACCTACTCTTACTGCTAATTTCATAGAATACGGAATTGGAACTCAAATTCTTAAAAAATTAGGCATCACCAAATTCAGAGTGATTACTCAAAATCCTAATCAGAAACCACTTGTTGCTGGTTATGGTGTAGAAATTACCGAAATGGTACAGATGTAAAATCTTAAAAATATGAATCAAAAATAGCGTAGAAATTTCTACGCTATTTTTATATCATCAAAACTGTGAAATCCGTTTAAGAAATCTTTCACATTCATTCGTTTTTTTCCTTCTAACTGAACTTCTGTTGGCTGATAAAAGCCATCTTTGGTATAAATTCTAAAAATATTTTTAGCAATTTCTAGAGTTCCCGCCATTTTCTGATGTTCTGAAACTTCAAAAGTTCCTGCATAAATCTTCAAACCTTTTGTTTCTTCACCGATTTTCAAAGTGGTAAAAGCGCAAGGATAAGGCGACATTCCTCTGATGAAATTATGAACCTTAACCGTTTCTTGATTCCAATGAATTCTCGTATCTTCTTTGAAAATTTTGAAAGCATTTTTGGGTTCTGCAACTTGTGGTTGGGGTTGTTCTGTGATTGAATTTTCGGCTAAACCATCTAATGTTTTCACTACCAGTTTCGCACCCATTTCCATCAATCGATCATGCAAACTTCCTGCATTTTCATCTGGTGAAATAGGCAATTCTTCTTGCAAAAGAATATTTCCTTCATCTATTTTTTCGTTGATAAAAAATGTAGTTGCTCCCGTTTTTTCTTCGCCGTTAATAATCGCAAAATTGATTGGAGCCGCACCTCTGTAATCAGGCAATAAACTTGCATGAAGATTGAAAGTTCCCAATTTTGGTATTTCAAATAATACTTTTGGCATCATTCTAAAGGCAACCACCACGAAAACATCTGCTTCTAGTTTTCTCATTTCTTCCAAAAATTCTGGATTTCTCAATTTTTCTGGCTGAAAAACAGGCAAATTATTTTCTACAGCGTATTTTTTAACAGGAGATTCGGTTAATTTTTGTCCACGACCTGAAGGTTTATCTGCAACGGTAACCACTCCCACAATTTCGTGATGAGAATGATGAATTGCTTCTAAAGATTTTGCGGCAAAATCTGGCGTCCCGAAAAAAACAACTTTTAAATTTTTCATATTTTGTATCGCTCCTACGGAGCTTTTCTCTTTTTTTTAAAAAATTTCTACAAACCTTTCGCTCCTATGGAGCGAAACTTATTATCGTAAAGTATATGTTCTAAAATCTAACATTCTAATTTTTCCTAAATCAAGCAAAAAGATGAGTACTTCTTGAATTTTTTCTCTGGAATATTCTAACAAAATTGCATTTAAATCATCTAAAGTTGCTGGTTTTTGCTGTAGAATATCTAGAATCCGTCTTTCTACACTAATAGGATTGGTTTTAGGATTTTTGGCGGTGCAAACATAACAATTTCCGCAGTTTTTTGTCTCTTTTTCGCCAAAATAAGTAAGAATAAGTTTCATTTTACAGCAATCATGATTTCTGGTATAAAACTTCATTTCTTCCCATTTCTGCAATTTATTTTTCTGAATTTGCTCGAAAAGATTCCACCATTTCCCAGAAAAAGTTCGGTCTTCTCTAGGTTTCAAAAATTTGATAGAATCTAAACTTCCGTCTAGATAATCTATATATCCTTTTTGGTGAATTTCTTTCAGCCTTTCTTTGAGTTCTTGAGCACCAACTCCCAATTTTTTGCAAGTATTCGCTTCACTAAACTGAACTCTGTGCGTAGATAAACCATCAACACATCTGAGCAATAATTCTATAAAATAGCTGTCTTTTCTCTGCAAATTTTCTAAATCACTTACCTCGAATTTCAATTCTAAAGTGGATAAATTTTTAGAAGTATTGAGATAAATTAACTCTTGATTATGCAGGAAATTAAGCACATTTCTAATCTTGGCTTGAGATATTTTAGTAAAGTTCTGAATTTTAGAAATGTTCAGTTCAAAAATATTTTCTGGCAATTCATTTTCGGCAATCATAAAAGTAGAATACAGATAAGAAATTACTTTCAAAAACTCTGATTTAGAAGGAGTTTGATTATAAAAAACATCATCTAAATTCAGTAATTCCTGCTCATTCCAAAGTAAAAAAGCATAACTTTTTTCGCCATCTCTACCTGCTCTTCCGATTTCCTGATAGTAGTTTTCTAAGGATGGTGCTGGTGAAAGATGAATAATAAATCTCACATTTTCTTTATCAATTCCCATCCCAAAAGCGTTGGTAGAAATCAATACATTCTGGTTGCTTTTGAGCCATTTTTCTTGCTTCTGATGTTTTTCTTTCACAGAGAGTCCTGCGTGAAAAAAATCTACATTTTTAAGTTTATTTTTTTGCAAAAATTCTGTTAAATTTTCTGCTTCCTTTCTGGTTCGGGTATAAATAATCCCTGAATTTTGGTTGTGTTTTAGCAAATCTAAAACTCTCTGGTATTTATCTGCTACTTCATCATTAAAAATGCTGATATTTTCTCTTTTAAAACTTTTTCTAAAAATTTGATATTGAGTAAATCCCAATTTTAGTTTAATGTCTTCTAAAACTTTGGGCGTTGCTGTAGCTGTAAGCGCAAGGCAAGGAACATTCTTAAAAAGTGTTCTGAAATTTTTAATATTTTGATAACTCGGTCTGAAATCTTGTCCCCATTCAGAAATACAATGTGCTTCGTCTACTGCAATAAAAGAAATCTGAATTTCTTCTATTCTTTCTAAAAACTGACGATTCTGAAGTCTTTCTGGAGAAATATAAAGCAATTTGGTAATTCCTTCAATACACCTCCCATAAATTTCTTCTTGTTGTAATTCATCTAATTCCGAACTTAAATACTCTGCTTCTATCCCTCTTAATTTCAACTGCTGAACTTGGTCTTTCATTAAAGCCAAAAGTGGAGAAATCACCAAACAAGTGCCTTCTAAAACCAAAGCTGGAAGTTGATAACAAAGAGATTTACCACCACCAGTTGGTAAAAGTGCAATGGTATCTTTACCTGCAATAACCGCATGAATGATGTCTTGTTGTGAATCTCTGAAATCTTGATACCCCCAAAAATGAGTAAGGGTTTTCTGTGTGAGTTCAGCTAAATGATGAGAAGATTGCATTTGGTAAATTTAAGAATTTAGTTTAAAATTTTGCATAAAAAAAGCTGCGATAAACGCAGCTTTTAGTATTGATTTTAAAAATTATTTAACTGGTGGTGTTATTGGACTAACTGGACAACCTTGATTTTCTACTGGCCCTGGAACTGTTACACATTTATCATGTAAATCTATTACTCCATCTAAATCTGTATCTAAAGCTACACCAGCTCCATCTACTCTTGCTCCAACAGGCGTGTCTAGTTGTCTATCCCAATCATCACAAATTCCATCATTATCTGCATCTCCTTTTTTGCAAACCTCTACGTCCACATTCTTGTTATCTAGAACATCTAATTTATAATACATTTCTTGTAGTGGATCATGCCACATCAAATGAGATTGATGCTTTCCTAACTTTAAAGAAATTCCTAATGTAGCATTGAAATAATTATCAGACGTCTGGTTATCTCTAGAATTTATAGGACTATCATAACCGTTGTATCCTAAATCTGTATTCCCCAAATAATTACCTCCGCCATCAAAAGAATCATCTCCAGTAATTATATACATTACTCTTCCTTCAATATCTATTCTTCTATTAACTTTAAATTTAAGACCTGCTCCAGCTTGTCCAAATAATGATTTCATTGAAAAATCCTTATCAGTGATTAATGGTGCAGAAGTAGAACCTTCGTCTTGTCTGTATGTTTTATAAGCAAGAGTTCCAAATCCTGCATAACCGTGTAATGCCCATCTAAATGGTAAATCACTGTCAATTTTTCTTAACAAATTTGATAAATTAATATCTCCAATTAAACTGATGGTTTGATATTTTGTTTTTGCTCCAACAGAATTAGCAGTTGAGCCTTCATTAATCTTTGATAGACCTTGGTTAGTTTCTCCCAAATCATATTGCAAATTAAGACCAAATGCGTGTGTAATCGCTTTATCTATGCTTAAATATGCAGAATAACCAAATAAATTTTTTCCTTTATTAAAAGAATTTAAATCTGCTGAATGCATTACTGGAACTCCAAATCCTGCGGATATTCCCCACTCATTAAATTTCTTTTCTTTATTTTCTATAGGCTGCTTAGAACTCTCTTCCTTCTGCTGTCCAAAAAATGCAATGGGAAGAACTCCAATTAGAGCTATAAAGACTAATTTTAATTTCATAAATGTTTTTTTAGAAAATTTAAAGTAAAGATTTCAACCCATAGAAAACTATTAAAAATAACTTGAGCTTTTCATTTTCTCTTTTTGAGAATAATATATCAAAATTATTATTTTTTTGATGTAAATAATATTTTTTTTTTGCTTTTTTTTATTTTATTTCTCCACATTTAAGCTTTCTAATATTTTTCTAGAAAACTCTCTTTCTAATAAATGCTTTGTATGAGGAATTTTCAACTTCTTAGAATCATAAATTATACCATTAAAAGTTACAATATCTATATCTATAATTCTATCTTCGTATTTCCCTAAAACCATAGAATCATAATTGCGTCCCATATCTTTTTCAATTATTTTTATCTTCTTTAACAATTCGCATGGAGAATGTGAAGTAACTAAAACTAATGCCATATTCCTAAAAACATTAGAACTTTCAAACTCTACTGGTTGAGTTTCTATCATTTCTGATGATTTTATGATATTTCCCAAGCAATTTTCTATTTTTGCAATCGCTTGGTTTAAATTAGACTTGGTATTTCCTAAATTGCTACCGAGTAACAAAACCACATAATGTAACGACATATTATTGAATAATTAAGTTTTCAAAAATTATTATGAAAGATTTTATAAAAAATGTATTTGCAAATATAGTAGCCATTCTTTTAATAGGAGCCGTTTTGTTAGGAATAATGATCATGATTTTCGTAGTAAGTGCTATGAGTGGCGACCAAAAGCCTTTTGTAGAAAACAACTCGGTTCTTACTATTAATTTCAAAGGAAACATTCTAGACTCCTACACTGAAAAAGAAGAAAGCATTTTCGATTTTGGGCAAAACAAAGACGTACTCCTTCTAGACGTAGTAAATGCCATTAACAATGCAAAAAAAGATGAAAAAATCAAAGGTCTTAGCATAGAAGTTGACAATTTACCTGCGGGAATCACTCAAATTGATGATATAAGAACTGCCATCGAAGATTTTAAAAAGTCAGGAAAGTTTGTGTATGCTTATGGCAATAATATGTCTCAAGGTTCATATTATTTAGCTTCTGTTGCAGATAAACTATATCTAAATCCTGTGGGAATGGTGGAATTAAAAGGATTGTCTACAGAAGTAACATTCCTAAAAGATTTTGCAGCAAAATATGGAATTGGCGTAGATGTCATCAGACACGGAAAATTCAAAGCTGCAGTAGAACCATTTATCAGAAATGACATTTCTCCTGAAAACAAAGAACAACTTTCTACACTTCTCAATGACATTTGGGGAAATATATCTACTAAAATTAAAACTTCTAGAAAACTAGACGATGCTACTTTCAAAACCGCAGTAGACAGTTTATATGGCTTTATGCCAGAATTAGTCGTGAAAAATAAATTGGCAGACCAACTCTTACAGAAATCAGAATACGAAAACCTAATAAAAAAACAACTGAAGTTAAAGTCTGACGAAAAAATCAACAGAATTTCTGTAAATAAATACATAAACTCACTAGACGAAGAAGAAAGTAGTGACAACAAAATTGCCATTCTCTATGCTGCAGGAGAAATTTTCAATGGTGATGAATATCAAAATATTCACTCTGAAAAATATGTAGAATACATCAAAGATTTAGCAGAAGATGATGACATAAAAGCAGTGGTTTTACGTGTAAATTCACCTGGTGGAAGCGGAAATGCTTCAGACGAAATCTTATTTGAATTACAACAACTTAAACTCAAAAAACCTCTAGTGGTTTCTTTTGGTGATTATGCAGCTTCTGGTGGTTATTATATCTCTATGGCTGCTGATAAAATCTATTCTTCACCTAATACTTTAACGGGTTCTATCGGCGTTTTTGGTATGATAATGAATTTTAAAGATTTAGCAAATAGAAACGGAATTCGTTCTGACATTGTTTCCACTAACGCAAATTCGCAAGTTTACTCGCCACTTTCTGGAGCAGCTCCTGGAACTATTCCTATTTTAACCAGAAGCGTGGAAAGCACTTACAAAAGATTTGTATATTTTGTAACTCAAAACAGAAAAAAATCTTTTGAACAGATTGACGCAATTGGCGGTGGTAGAGTTTGGAGCGGAACCAGAGCAAAGCAATTAGGCTTGGTAGATGAATTAGGCTCGCTTCAACAAGCAATTAATTACGCTGCTACCAAAGCAAAATTGAAAGACTATTCACTAGACAGTTATCCTAGAAAATCTAGTCCACTAGAAGAATTCTTCAAACAAACAGAAGAAGATGAAATCGCTGCAAGAGTAATTTCTAAAAAAGTAGGAAAAGAAAACTATGAGCTCTTCCAGAAAATAACCAATCCTAAACTGAATAACGGAGTACAAATGGCACTACCTTATCAGATTACGATTAAATAGCAAAACATTTCCATCCATATTAAAACGAAATCGCCGTTTCAAAATTTTTGAAACGGCGATTTTAATTTTATAAAGTATATTTCTTATCTCTTTTTAAAGAAAGAATCTACAAATTCCTCACCATTAAATAATTGCAAATCTTCCATTTTTTCGCCTACCCCAATGTATTTTACAGGAATCTGAAACTGGTCTGAAATTCCAATGACCACACCTCCTTTCGCAGTTCCATCTAGCTTTGTCACCGCAAGAGCGGTAACTTCTGTAGCTGCAGTAAATTGTTTTGCCTGCTCAAAAGCGTTTTGACCAGTAGAACCATCTAAAACCAATAAAACTTCGTGTGGCGCTTCTGGCAAAACCTTCTGCATAACACGTTTAATTTTAGAAAGCTCATTCATTAAATTGATTTTATTATGCAATCTTCCTGCAGTATCAATAATGACTACATCTGCATTTTGTGCTACAGCACTTTGAACCGTGTCAAAAGCTACGGAAGCAGGATCAGAACCCATATTTTGCTTTACAATAGGAACGCCTACTCTTTCACTCCAAATCACCAATTGGTCTACAGCTGCAGCTCTAAATGTATCTCCAGCTCCCAAAACTACGTTTAAACCTTGAGATTTAAATTGATTAGCTAGTTTACCAATTGTAGTTGTTTTTCCTACTCCATTTACTCCAACTACCATAATTACGTATGGCTTTTTGGTTTCGTCTATATTTTTGGTTTGAGAATGTGGATTTTCTAAAAGCAAAGCAGAAATTTCTTCACGAAGAATTTTATCCAATTCAGACGTGTTTACATATTTATCTCTTTCTACTCGCGCTTCTATTCTTTCGATGATTTTTACAGTGGTATTTACTCCTACATCAGAAGCAATAAGCACTTCTTCTAGCTCATCTAGAACCTCATCATCTACTTTAGATTTTCCGATTACAGCTCTAGAAATTTTATCAAAAAAACCTTGACTCGATTTTTCTAAACCTTTGTCTAGAGATTCTTTTTCCTCTTTTTTAAATATATTTTTAAACCAACTCATATATTAGATTTGAGACATTAGATTTGAGATCTCAGATTTCAAATCTTATATTTACATTATTTGTTACTTATTTTTTACAAAGCACAAAGATAACAAAAAAACTACCCAAAAATTGAGTAGTTTTATATGTTTATACAAGACGTAGAATTATTTTTTTAAATAAGCTTCTACATCGTCTGCATTCATTACTTTTTCTTCGAAAACGTAAGCTCCAGTCTTAGGAGACTTTACCATTTTCACAAGATCGGAAGAGCGTCGT
>OGVG01000020.1_pt1 | contig 23882 bp, 17 predicted proteins | sample 1575691 | NCBI WGS metagenome assembly OGVG01 (sample SAMN07581545, study PRJEB24739) | freshwater metagenome | reverse complement strand
TTTTTTCAAGCAGAAGACGGCATACGAGATTTCGCGGAGTGACTGGAGTTCAGACGTGTGCTCTTCCGATCTGTTTCCCAGTCACGATATTTTTTGGTGAAAATAAATGACAATGACTGAATTAGAAAATGTTTTACAACAAAGAAATATAAAGCCCACAGCAATGCGTTTGTTGGTAGTAGAAAAATTATTGAAACAGCAATATGCCATTAGTCATAAAGAATTGGCAGAACTGTTTGAAAATGCAGATAATGTCACTTTGTTTAGAACTTTAAAAACATTTTTAGAGCATAAACTTATTCATACCATTGATGATGGAACAGGTGTTGTAAAATATGCACTTTGCCAATCCGGTTGCAGTTGTAATCCTTCGGAGCAGCACACGCATTTCCATTGCTCACAATGCAAACGGACTTTTTGCCTTACAGATGCAGAAATACCGAGCATTAATCTTCCTCAAAAATTTAAATTAGAAGGTATCAATTTGGTTCTCAAAGGAAGGTGTGACAGATGCAATTAAAACAATCTGAAACTTTGCAATCCGATTGCACAAATTATTTTTCTATATTTGTACCCTAATGAAATGGTTTCTCACAATATGGACTTTTTACCTGATGGTACTCGCAGCGTTGCCTTGCAGCGATGCAAGCAATCAGTGTGAAGATACCGTTCCTAAAATTGAAACCGCCCAAGCTCACGAACATAACCAGGATAGCGACGACAATTGCAGTCCTTTTTGCTATTGCAGTTGTTGCAGTGTAAGCATCGGGTCATTCAATTTCAAGCCTTTTGAAATCAAGCAACCTAAAGTAGCTTTCTCTACAAAAAAATTCACAATCCGTGATTACAATTTAATTTCCCGCTACCAAGGAAATATCTGGAACCCACCCAAATTTACTGTTTAATTTTTACAGATTTTCCAAATGCTGTTGATGGCTGATGTTTAGCCTTAACTGAAGAAGCTCCTGTCATTCATTTGCTAATGATATGTGCAATCCATTTAAGTTTTCCTGTTTGTTTCAGATAAATTCATAAAGCCTTTGCTTTTGTGATAATGGGCAAATAGTACGTTTTCCATTCTATAGACATTGATAAATCTGTTGGCTGCTTACCACAAGTGGCAAGTATATTTTTTGTAAAATATTAAACAGAAATACGTGTTAGATAATATTATAAAATTCAGTATCAAGAACAAGCTTGTCGTTGGTATAATGACCTTGTTACTCATCATTTGGGGAGTGTGGAGCGCCACAAAACTACCCATTGATGCCGTACCCGATATTACAAATAATCAGGTACAAATAATTACGGTTTGCCCCACATTGGCGGCGCAGGAAGTAGAGCAATTAGTAACCTTTCCTATAGAGCAAAGCATTGCTAATATTCCCGATTTAGAAGAAACCAGAAGTATTTCTAGGTTTGGTTTGTCGGTAATTACAGTTGTGTTTAAAGACAATGTAGATGTTTATTTTGCCAGACAGCTTATTAGTCAAAAACTAAAAGAAGCCGAAGAAAATATACCTAAAGGTATTGGTACACCGGAACTTGCTCCCGTAAGTACAGGCTTAGGTGAAGTATACCAATACATTATCCACCCTAAGAAGGGTAGCGAGAATAAATACAATGCTAAAGAACTGCGAACAATGCAAGATTGGATTGTTGCACGTCAGCTTTTCGGCACACCCGGCATTGCAGAAGTTAACAGTTTTGGTGGCGAGCTGAAACAATATGAAGTAGCTGTAAATCCTAACCGCTTAAAGGCAATGGGTGTTAGTGTTCCCGATATTTTCACTGCATTAGAAAAAAACAACCAAAATACAGGCGGTGCATACATTGATAAGAAACCGAATGCCTATTTCATCCGAGGTATCGGTTTGGTTACTTCATTAGATGATGTAAAAAATATCAGTGTAAAGAACGAAACCGGAAGTGTACCCATTTTTATAAAAGATGTGGCAGATGTTCGTTTTGGTAATGCAGTACGCTACGGAGCATTGACCTACAATGGAGAGGTAGATGCAGTAGGTGGCGTAGTGATGATGCTGAAAGGCGAAAATGCCAACAATGTCATCGAAAAAATAAAAGAAAAACTACCCACCATACAAAAATCTTTACCCGAAGATATTATTATTGAACCTTATTTAGACCGTACAGAATTAGTTGGCCGAGCAATAAGTACTGTAGAAAAAAATCTTATTGAAGGAGCATTGATCGTTATTTTCGTTCTGGTTTTATTTTTAGGAAACTTGAGAGCAGGACTGATCGTAGCGTCTGCCATTCCATTATCATTACTCTTTGCCTTAGCGATGATGAATGTGTTTGGTGTAAGCGCCAATTTAATGAGTTTGGGAGCCATAGATTTTGGGTTGATTGTAGATGGGGCAGTAATTGTTGTGGAAGCCACATTACATCACTTAGGCTTACGGAAATCCACGCAAAGGCTTACTCAACAGGAAATGGATAATGAAGTATTTGCATCCGCTTCCAAAATTCGCAGTAGTGCAGCTTTCGGAGAAATCATTATATTAATTGTTTATATTCCCATCCTTACATTGGTAGGCGTAGAAGGAAAAATGTTTCGCCCAATGGCACAGACAGTAGGTTTTGCCATCTTTGGAGCGTTGATTTTGTCTTTGACCTACATCCCGATGATGTGTGCTTTATTCCTATCTAAGAAGCCAGTACACAAAGAAACTATTTCGGATAGGATGATGAATTGGCTACAAAGAAAATACCAGCCATTGTTAGAAAAAGCCATCAGAATAAAATATTGGCTAGTAGGTATAACCGTTGCCATATTTGCTTTTAGCCTTTTTTTATTCAGCAGAATGGGTGGCGAATTTATACCACAATTGCAGGAAGGCGATTTTGCCTTTCATTGCATTTTGCCACAAGGAAGTTCATTGAGCCAGAGTATAGAAACCTCAATGCAAGCTTCAAGAATTATTAAAGAATTTGACGAAGTAAAAATGGTAGTAGGCAAAACCGGAGCCGCAGAAGTACCAACCGACCCAATGCCACCTGAAGCGACAGATTTAATGGTTATTTTAAAACCGCAAAGTGAATGGAAAAGTGGCAGAAGTTATGATGAATTGGCACATGCTATCAATGAAAAATTAGAAGCAATACCTGGTGTATTTTTCGAAAAGAACCAGCCAATACAAATGCGTTTCAATGAGTTGATGACAGGTATTAGGCAAGATGTTGCAGTAAAAATATTTGGAGAAAATTTAGATACGCTTGCCTTGAATGCTGATAAGGTTAGTAAGGTTATACAAACAGTAGAAGGCGCTACATCTCCACAAGTAGAACGTGTGAGTGGCTTACCGCAAATAAATGTGGAATATGACCGTACTCGCTTAGCCAATTACGGAATAACAGTGGAAGATGTGAACAACGTGGTAAGCACTGCGTTTGCAGGTAAAAGTGCAGGAGTAGTTTTTGAAAACGAAAGAAGGTTTGATTTGGTCGTACGTTTAGACAGTACACATCGTAGTAGTATAGAAGATGTAAATAATCTGATGATACCCACTTCAACAGGTAATCAAATACCATTATCACAAGTAGCAAATATTGATTACAAATTAGGACCGGCACAGATAAGCCGTGAAGCTGGTAAACGAAGAATTGTAATCGGGTTCAACGTTGCAGACAGGGATGTACAAAGTGTGGTAGAAGAAATTCAGCAAAAATTAAATGCACAGGTAAAATTACCGCCTGGATATTATTTCACTTATGGCGGACAGTTTGAAAACTTGCGGGAAGCCAGTAATAGATTGATGATAGCAGTTCCGGTTTCATTATTATTGATTTTTGTATTGCTCTATTTCACGTTCCGTTCCTTCAAGCAGGCAGGCTTAATATTTACCGCTATTCCGATGAGTGCCATAGGTGGCGTGTTGGCTTTGTTGCTTCGTGGTATGCCTTTCAGCATCAGTGCAGGCATTGGCTTTATCGCTTTATTTGGAGTAGCGGTTCTCAACGGAATTGTATTGATTGGAACTTTCAACCAATTAGAAAAAGAAGGGATAAAAGATGTATTGAAACGAGTAATTGAAGGAACTAAAATTCGTCTGCGTCCAGTATTGATGACTGCAACAGTAGCCAGTTTAGGATTTCTACCAATGGCATTAAGCAGTAGTGCAGGTGCAGAAGTACAAAAACCTTTAGCGACCGTAGTTATCGGTGGTTTAGTAACCGCAACGTTCCTTACCTTATTTGTACTGCCGCTATTGTACATCATTTTCAATTCAAAAATTAATTTAAAAAGAAAATTCAAAGTGAAACCCATTGCAACTATCATTGTATTGCTACTATCCTTGGTAGGTTTTACAGCAAATGCACAAACGAAAGATTTATCGGGTGTTGACGAGGCGATAAGCATTGCCCTTCAAAATAATCAAAGTATTAAAGCATCTGATTTGGAAATTGAGGCGAGTAAAGTTTTGAAAAAAACAGCCGGAGAATTACCAAAACTCGATTTTAACGCACAATTGGGTCAATATAATAGTACAAAATTCGACCAGTCTTTTCAGGTCGCACAAACAATTCCGTTTCCTTCATTATTTGGAGCAAAAAAGCAATTGATTAATGCAGAAATAAAAGGTAAAGAAATACAGAAAAGCCTAAGTGTTTTAGAATTAAAAAATCAGGTACGAACGTATTATTATCAAATCCTGTACCTGCAACACAATCAAAAACAATTGCAACAATTGGACAGCTTATATGGTGATTTTATTGGCATTGCAAAGCTTCGATACAAAACTGGTGATACTAAAAAAGTGGATATAAGTACAGCAGAAGCTAAGAAAGGGGAAATCAATTTATTGTTAAAACAGAATGAAGTGTTATTAAATAATGCAGTTGCCAGTCTGAAAACATTAATGAATGCTAAAGAAGATTTTATCATTGTAGAAAATGGAATTTTTCAACCTTTACAAATCAGTAATTTGCTGGACAATGATGCAGTAGCAAATCATCCTGCAATTCAGTCCTTATATCAGGATGCAGTTATTGCAGAAAAGACCAAAAAGGTAGAACGTTCGCAAGGTTTACCCGATTTTACGATAGGTTACACAAATCAATCTTTGATAGGCTTTCAAACAGTAAATGGTGCGGAGAAATATTTCAATTCTGGTAACCGTTTTAATTCTGTAAATATTGGTGTTGCTATTCCCATTAATTACGGTGCTACAAAGGCAAGGATAGAATCTTTGGATTATAGAAAGCAAGCAGCCGAAGCCAATGCACAACAGCAACAGAAAACGTTGGCAACACAAATACAAAATGCTTTGTTGCAATACCAGCAGGATATGAAGCAGTTCAATTATTTTCAGCAGGAAGCTTTGCCTAATGCTAAAGAAATTGTTTCAGCGGCACAATTGGGTTACAAAACAGGCGACATCGGTTATGTAGAATATCTTTTTGCTTTGCAAACCGCAACCGATATTCAGTTGAATTACCTCAAAAGCATTCAGCAGGTCAACCAATCTGTAATCAATATTTATTCATTCATCAATCAATAAGTACAAATGAAATTCAATATAAATAAAATCACGTTGATGACAGCCGTAGCTGTTTTACTATTTGCTTTTTCTGCCTGTAAAAATGATAAGAAAGCAGAAGATAAATCTGCCGAAACCAAAACTGCAGGAAAAGAAGAAGCACCTCACGAGGAAGAAACGCCAACTATTGCCACACTTACCGAAGAACAAATTAAAACGGTAGGCATACAATTAGGCACCATTGAACACAAGGAATTAACAGCAACCATCAAAGCAAACGGAAATCTGAAAGTTCCTAATAACAATAAAGCCAACGCCACTTCTTTGTATGGCGGTGTGATAAGAACACTGAAAGTTCAAATCGGAGATTATGTAAGAAAAGGTCAGGTAATTGCTACCATTGCCAATCCGCAGTTCATCCAATTGCAGGAAGAATATTTGAGTACAGCAAGCAGGATTACATTTGCGGAACAAGAATTAGCAAGACAAAAAGAACTGAACGAAGGAAGTGCAGGTGCAAAGAAAAACCTGCAAAGTGCTACTGCCGAATTAAGCAGTTTAAGAACCCGAAGAGCTTCCTTACAACAGCAGATACAATTAATGGGCATCAATCCGGGTTCTGTATCAAACGGAAATTTAAAATCTGCCTTGGTCGTAACCAGTCCGCTGAATGGTACGGTTAGCAATGTTTTTGCCAAAATCGGAAGCTATGTTGATGTTTCTTCTCCGGTTATAGAAATTGTAGATAACAGTTCATTGCATTTGGATTTACAGGTGTTTGAAAAAGATTTGCCACAGGTAAAAGTGGGACAAACCATTCATTTTACATTAACCAATAATCCTACTACTGAATATGATGCTACGGTTTTCAGCATTGGTTCATCCTTTGAAAACGAGAGTAAAACCATTACCGTTCACTGCCGTGTAAATGGCAATAAAAGTGGCTTGATTGATGGAATGAATATCACAGGAATTGTAAGCCTCAATAATGTAACAACACCTGCGGTACCAACTGATGCCATTGTAAATGCCGATGGCAAATACTACATTTTTGTACAAACCGACAAAGAAGCAGAAGCCCATCACGAAGAAGGAGAAAAAGAAGGCAACCACAAAGAGGGCGAAGAAAAAGACCATAAAGAAGATAAAACGGCTAAGAATTTTGAAAAGGTAGAAGTGCTAAAAGGCGTATCTGATATGGGTTACACCGCAGTAACATTTGTAAATGAAATTCCTGCCAATGCAAAGATTGTAGTAAAAGGAGCGTTTTTCGTCAATGCAAAACTAAGCAATGCAGGTGGTCACGAACATTAAAAATTGAACGCTATGATTTGGTTAAAATTTTATTTGCCGGTGTATTTGGTGTTGTATATGATGGTAGCTTTTGTGCTGCCATCATACCGCACCTACAAGCAAACAGGTATCAATCCCGTAACTTTTGGCAAAACAGATAATGCACACGATTATATCGGTTTTGTGATGAAGGTATTGATAGCATTGCTCTTCGTTGCGGTATTCATCTATTCGTTCAGCGATAAAATATATCAATATTTAGTGCCGATTTCTTATTTAATGAAAGACGTGTTTTTAATCATTGGATTAATTCTGATACACTTTTCATTACTATGGATTTCTGTAGCGCAATATCAAATGAGTAACAGTTGGCGCATTGGTATCGATGAAAATAATAAAACCGAATTAATCACAAAAGGATTATTCTCTTACAGCCGGAACCCGATTTTTTTAGGAATGATAATCAGTGTTGCAGGAATATTTTTTATACTACCCAATGCACTTACATTTTTCTTGATGCTTACTACCTATATCGTTATTCAAATTCAGATAAGATTAGAAGAAGAGTTTTTGGAAAAACAACACGGAGAACAATATTTAATTTATAAAAAAACAACTAAAAGACTACTCTAATGGAACACAAACATAAATACGATGCACAAGGCAAACAGCTTTGCTGCACACCACAAGAAGAAAAAATATATACCGATGCCAATGCTAAAAAATTATTAGAAAAGCATCACGACAATGACGGTCACAACCACGAACACAGTGATGATGACGGTCACAACCACGGAAGTACCGATAAATCTACCATTCAAATGTTTTTACCTGCCATTATCAGTTTTGTTTTACTGATGATTGCTATTGCATTTGATAATTGGTTTCCTCAATCCTGGTTCACAGGTTGGGTAAGGATTGTTTGGTACATTGTTGCTTATGCTCCGGTTGGTTTTCCTGTTATTAAAGAAGCATTTGAAAGCATCCGCAAAAGCGATGTATTTTCAGAATTTTTATTGATGAGCATTGCCACTATCGGAGCTTTCGCCATTGGCGAATATCCGGAAGGAGTTGCCGTAATGTTGTTTTATGCGGTTGGCGAAGTGTTTCAAACTTTGGCGGTTACAAGAGCCAAAGCCAATATCAAAACCTTGCTCGACCAAAGACCCGATGAAGTAACGATTTTAGAAAATAACCAACCTAAAACTGTAAAAGCAGAAACCGTCAACATCGGCAATATCATTCAATTAAAACCCGGAGAAAAATTAGGATTGGATGGCGAATTGTTATCCGAAACTGCATCATTCAATACCGCCGCATTGACTGGAGAAAGCAAGCCAGACACCAAAACCAAAGGCGAAACTGTTTTAGCAGGAATGATAAATTTAAAGACCGTTGCACAGGTAAAAGTAACCACAGCATATACCGATAGCAAGCTCTCAAAGATTTTGGAATTGGTACAAAACGCTACTGCTCAAAAAGCACCAACAGAATTATTCATTCGAAAATTTGCAAAAATTTACACACCAATTGTGGTGTTATTGGCAGTGCTTATTACTGTAGTTCCTTACTTTTTTGTTGATGATTACTTGTTCAGTCAATGGCTATACAGAGCATTGGTTTTCCTTGTTATTTCTTGTCCTTGTGCTTTGGTTATAAGTATTCCTTTAGGATATTTTGGTGGAATTGGTGCCGCTTCTAAAAATGGAATTTTATTTAAAGGAAGCAATTTCTTAGACGCCATCGCTAATATCCAAAATGTAGTGATGGATAAAACAGGAACAATGACAGAAGGCGTTTTCAAAGTGCAAGAAGTAATATTAAAATCAGAATTTAGTAAAGACGAAATCTTGAAAATGGTCAACGCTTTGGAAAGTCAAAGCACGCATCCAGTTGCTACCGCAATCCATCAATATGTCGGCGAAATAGACCATTCTATAAAATTAGAAAATGTAGAAGAAATTGCGGGTCACGGATTAAAAGCTATCGTTAACGGAAAAGAGTTATTGGTAGGAAACTTTAAACTGATGGATAAATTTAATATTGTTTATGATTTAGACCCAAGTACAATTGTTTACACCCTAATCGCCATTGCTTATGATGGAAAATTTGCAGGCTACATTACCATTGCCGACAGCATCAAAGAAGATGCACAGATTACGATTGACAAACTAAAAACATTAGGCGTAAAAACTACAATGTTGAGTGGAGATAAAAGCACCGTGGTAAAATTTGTTGCTGATAAATTGGGAATTAATAATGCCTTCGGCGACTTGTTGCCAGAAGACAAAGTAAATAAAGTAAAAGAAATAAAAACCAAAAACGAAACCGTAGCATTTGTTGGCGATGGAGTGAATGATGCGCCTGTAGTAGCTTTGAGCGACGTAGGTATGGCAATGGGCGGTTTAGGAAGTGATGCCACTATTGAAACTGCCGATGTAGTAATCCAAGATGACAAGCCGAGTAAAATTCCGATGGCAATCAATATTGGTAAACAAACCAAGAAAATAGTGTGGCAAAACATCACATTGGCGTTTGTAGTAAAAGGTGTCGTATTAGTACTGGGCGCAGGTGGATTAGCTACAATGTGGGAAGCCGTTTTCGCAGATGTGGGAGTTGCATTATTGGCAATATTAAATGCGGTAAGGATACAGCGGATGAAATTTTAAGATTAGGTCATCCTAATGATGAATAAAACAGACAATGCGTAAGAAAGGCAAAAGTTATCAAAAAGTACCTCCGTACAAAAGATACGGAGCTTCTAAACCTGTAAATCGTCAGCAAAAAGTAGAAACTATATTTTAAAATCTTAAGGAGTGTTATTCAAAAAAAGTATCATCACACAGGATTTTTATTTACAATCCTCTTCAAGTTAAATGTAGATTTCGTTTTCTTCTTTTTTTTCTTTATATTTTTTATGTACGGTGATCTGAAGACTGCAAACCTTCAGTTAGTACATAAATTGTTCTTAAGTACCATAAATTTTTATTTGCAATATGTTTTATGGTAGTTTACAATAAACATGTTTTCATTTTTCAACGATGGAATTACTCAAAAGGTTCCAACAAAAGTAATAGACTTAACCAGTGTTGTACAGTTAGTCAAAAATAACCCCAATAAAGATAGAATCTCAGAGATTAGAGAGTTACGGGCCAATAATAATCAAGAGTATAAAATTGAGAAGAAAAAACTTCCAATTATTACAGTAAATGCTGTAGTAAAGAAGAGAGGTTTTGATAATCCGGAAAATGTAGTATTTCAGAGTGGATATATTTACTTTGACATTGATAAAAACACATTAGAAGAAGTAAAAAGTCTAAAACAAGAGTTTATATCAAAATACAAAGATATGGTCTCATTTGTCTGTTATTCGTCCAGTATGGGAGGGATATCTGTATTTGTTAAATATGATGGTGTAACTATTTCCAATAAAGAAGAATTTAAAGTTTTAAGAAAATATATAATAGAAAATCACTTTCCTGAATTATCATCTGAAATTGATTCAAATGCTGAAGATTTTGGTAGAGTATGGTTTGTTTCTTATGATCCTAATTGTTTTTTTAATATTAACAATGTAATTCAAATACCTAATGATATTTTTACAAAAAGTAATACTGAAAAGATAGAAGAAGTAAAGTGCCTTAGTCAATATAATATACTCGCCCCCAAAACTATTACATTGAATCATGCACCTGTTTCTAAATTGTCAAATATTAAAAATATTGATTATTCAACAACACGTGAAAACAATGGAGTTTGGAGTAGTATTCATTGGAATACTCAAGTTAAAGTTGAAAATGCCGTTTTAGACCTAAAAGAAGTAGACTATTATAAATTGTTTTTACCAAGAATAATAAAAGATGGAAGTAAAAGAAAGATTTTCACTTCTTTGTTCATCAATTTTGTTATGATTAATAGTGATTTACCAATTGAGCGTGCGGTTTCATTTCTACGGTATGTAAATACTAACTTAACTGGTCTTCACGGAATGAAGGAAAATGATTTTAAAAAGTTTGTTGAAGGATTAATTAAATCACTACATGAAAAAAAACTAAAATTTCATCCAAAGAAGAAGTTTGTTCACTTTAATAAAGATTGTTCTCTTGATAAAACTACTAAGATGAAAGTAGCAAATTTAGTAAATGGTGCAGTTAAAAAAAATAAGAGTATTTTAAAAATCATAAAAGCTAAAAACGAACTACTAGAAAAAAAATTAAAAATTACCCAAGTAGCAGTAGCTAAACAATCTGGAATGTCTAGATCTACTGTTTCAAAGTGTTGGAATTCGGAATTAATTGACCTAAAAAAAATGGAAGAAGAGTTAAATAAAAAATATTTGTAGAAAAATTGAATTGAAAAGAAAAATAAATAGTTTAAGGTTAAACTTATCCCAAATTTTAAATGTGTCGATAAAATCTTGCAAAAATCTTGCAAGGTTTTTTTAATGATATTTCAATTTAAGATTAAACAATTCTTAAAAGTTTTATAGTTTCTCGTATCTTCTTTTAATCATTGTAGAAATTTAGAATCAATGATCAGAATGTTTTTCTGAAATTTATTTGGCCCTGATTTCTATTTATTACCAATGATTAAAACTTTTTAATGACTAAATAAATTAAATTACAAATTTTAAGAGGTTTTATTACAATTTCTAATCCAGATTCATAAAATGCTACTATTCAGGTAATAAATAAAAATTCTTGTAAAAAATTATACTATAAAATTTGCATGGAAATTTCAATGTTGCTATTTTTAAACAAAAAAACTCATGAATACTTTTATTGCATCTTTTGCCCAAGATTTTGATGATGATGTAGAAAACATCGTTGAAATGTTTAAAAAAGATAAAGGGCCAATCAATTTTCAATTACTCCCAGTAGATTATGATTCAGACTATTTTAAGAATTACGAATCTTTATCCAGTTTAAGAACAGAGGATATTAATGATATTTGTTCAAGTCTTAGGCAAAGCACCAAAGAAAAAATCGCATCATCTGATGTGGTTGTTATAATCACTCCCAAAAAATTAGACATACCAGTCATTAGTACACCAAAAGAAAAAGATTGGAACAGTGTTTTTATTTCTCATAACATAGCGGTAAACTGTTCAAGATGGGACAAAATAACAGAGGGAAGACCATATTTGGCTGTTGCACATCAAATAATAGAAAATATATTCCAAGACCTATCTCATATTGAAATAAACTCTCAGAAACTTTACAAGGACATCCATGTTGATAGTGAGGTTTGCATCAATGATTACTGTAAAAACCTAAACGAAACCAAGGGAAAGATACGATCTGGATTTATCTGTAAATCTTGTACGGAAAGAGCACTCAAGTTCACAGATAAGTCTTATGTTCTTCAAATAAAGAATATCCTAAAAAGAATCAGTGAAAGACTCAATGATAACTATGACTTTACCCCAACCAAAGAAGAGCTGAGGGTAAAGATAGACCAATATGCGGATATTTACCTTGGAGGAAAAAGGATCAATTTCGGAAAATCCAAGATTGCCAAGTTATGTTATCTATTTTATCTCATCAACCACAACAGGTCTATTGGGGCCAAAGATTTTAAGGGGTCTCCTGAGATTCAAAAAAAGTTCATTTCTCTATCTTCCTTATTAGGAGAAACCTTTACCGACCAACAATATTACAGTTATGTAAGAAACATCAGAACTCATCACACCAGAAGTTTTGAAAAGGTTCTAAATGGACTCGAGAATGAGAGTGTTAGTCCCTACTTTAAGTTTAAATCGGAAACCATCAAACAGGATGTCTATGTCTACAAAATAGAGGTTTTGGAAGACAATATAGAGATACCAGAAGACTTTCAAAAATTCCGACTCAATTAAAATGTAGCGCTACCGATTCTGAAACTTTTTTTGATTTCCGCATATTTTTACGCCATAATTTTAAATACAATTTTATGGTACAAAATTTATCGGGAGATGTAAAAATCCAAGCAGTTGAAATTAACACATTAGTAATTTCAGAATCATCAAGAGAACTTTTCAATTATGAGGCAAAGCAAGAGTTTGTCACAGAACTGGCCAATCAAATTCAGAGTACCGGGATCTATTCTCCGCTGGTTGTCTACAAAAAAGATGAACAGTATGTCATTGTAGATGGTGTACTTAGATTTTTGGCTTTACAAAGTTTAAACTTAAACGAGGTCAACTGTATCATTCAGGAGAATTATCCTACTTCCACTGATGAGATGAAAGACAGGGTGATTTCATTCAACCTCAAATCCACTCCATCTGTTGAAGAGAAAAAGAGAATGATTATTCATTATCTCCGCTTGGAGAATGAAAACAAGCTCGATGGTAAAACATTTGAAGAAAGAATTCAAATGATTACAGCTCAATTTGGAAAAGGTTGGGGTAGAAACAATGTCATCAACTTTAAAAAAGTTCTGAAATGGGAACAAAACAACCCAGAAAACACCTTCAAACTTTCTTCAAGAATTGTAGCAGAAGAATTATCTTCTGAAAGAGCTAAAAACTTTGTGGACATACTAGAAAAACCAGAGTACAACTACAATCTTCAGAAAGAAGAAGAAAGTAAGATATTGGAAAACTATCTTAATGAGAATATTAATCTCAAAAAGACTGAGTCGTTAATCAGAGATTACAACAGAAAAAAAGAAGTAGGAGTAACACAGGTTAACATCCCATCTAAAATCACATCCGACAGATATCAGATAATTCTTGGAAATTGTCTTGACATTGAGTTTCCTGAAAATACTTTATTAAGTGCTGTTTGTACTTCTGTTACTTACTTTCAACAAATACACTACGGAAAAGAAGGTATAGATAAAGGTAAGGAATTTGAAATTGGCTGGGAAAAAACCCCTCAAAAATATGTTGAGAATTTAGTAGAAGTGATGAAAAAAGCTTCAGACAACATGGTAGACTCAGGAGTTATAATGATTAACATTAATGATTCATTTCAAGATGGTGTTTGTGTTGGAGTAGTTCCACTACTTATTGTAGAAATGCAGAAAGCAGGTTTCTTTTATTTAGGAAAAACAGTTTGGGTGAAAAAAGACCACAAACCTCAAGGAAACAATATCAAGAGGTTTGCCAATGGATATGAAGATATACTGGTTTTCTCCAAAACCAAGAACTATTACTACCAACAGTTGAGAATATATGATCCCAACAAGAAGGCCTCATTAACAAGAGGATGTTCGGAACAGGGTAACAAGGGAAAACTTAAAAAAGAAATGAGTTGTCATATCTCTAATCCTTACAAACAGATTAGAAATTTGATGAATGAAAACGATGTTGAGGGGATTCTCAATGTTAACATATCTGGCGACAGATCACAAAAAGATGGTTTAAAGAATGAGTTTTTTGGGTCTTTTCCAACACTTTTACCTGTTCCGTTCATATTGACTTGTATTCCTGAAGAAGGAATGGTCTGGGACCCATTTGGGGGTACAGGGACAACAGGACGTGTTGCTCTGTTGTTAAATCGTAGGGTAATTATCTCAGAGTTATATGAGAAAAATATTCCTAAAATTGAAGAAATACTTCAAAAAGGGATTACTGAATTTAATCCTGAGGAGTATGAAAATATAAAAGTAGAGTACACTGAAAACGAGCCGCTTGAATTAGCGGCTTAAAATCCCAAAAATTAATTAGTATGAAATACAATTCAAAAGTAAAAGTCCAATTATATGAAATTTCACCAGAGGAATTGGTGGAACTCATAAAAGACTCTGTGGTTAAAGAGATGAAAGATTTAATTATGGGGATGGACAAAAAAAATAAAAGTAATGAGTATCTTTCACGAAAAGACACTTGTATCTTACTAAAGATTGATCAATCAACTCTTTATAGGTGGACTAAGAGTGGGCAGTTGAAAAGTTATGGAATCGGAAATAGGGTTTATTACCTAAAAGAAGATATACAGAAAGTATTGTTGGAAAATAAATTGAATTAAAAATATTATCTTTACAATAATGTTAGTTTTTTGATGATTCAAATAAGGCAGCAAAACAGGCAGCAAATTGAAGGGGGAGTACTTAAACATTGACTGTTATTAGTGGTATTCATTACCTCCAACTCCACAATGTAAAATTCAAATTTTACTAAAACCCTTTAAAACGTAGATTTTAAAGGGTTTTTTATTTTCTCGAATAACAAATATTACCATAATAAATCAATCTTTAAATAGAGTGATCCGGTGAGTATAAAAAAATCACCAAAGTACTCACTAACATCTCTTGAAACTGCTTATACAAAGGCGTTTCAAAATTTGAACATCTTGTAGGTGATTGGGAAGAAAAATAAATTTATAATCCTAAAATATCACCACACATGAACAATTACAGTTTACTCTTCTATACGAAGAAGTCCAAAAACAAATCAGAATTTTCTACAATTTATCTCCGAATCACAATAAAAGGAAGACGCTCCGAAATTTCAACAAAACAAACTATCCCAACAGCTTCATGGTGTTCTAAATCTGGTAAACTAAAAGGAAATAGTCAACAGGCAAAAGCTATCAATTCATTATTAGATAACTATAAACTAAAAGTTTTTTCAAGTTACAATGAACTTATTTTTGCTAATAAGGAGGTTACAGCAGAAACACTAAAGAATAAATTTTTGGGAATTGATGAAAAAGCAATTACCCTTGTAGAAGTTTTCAAGGAACACAATAAGATGGTGTTTTCTCTTATTGGAAAATCATACTCATTTGGAACATGGAAGAGATATGAAACTTCATTAAACCATACTATAGACTTTATGAAATGGAAATACAACGTTTCAGATATGGAAGTCAAAAATATCAAGCCAGAATTTATTTCGTACTATGACTTATGGTTTAGAACCATAAGAAACTGTTGTAATAATACTTCTGTAAAATATTTGAAAAACTTCCGAAAAATCATCAAACTTTGTATTGATAACGAATGGATAAATAAAGACCCTTTTATAAATTACAAAACAAAGTTGCAGCCAGTAGACAAAAACTTTCTGAGTGAGGAGCAATTAGAGTCAATAATTAACAAAGAATTTAAAAGTGAAAGGCTGTCCTTTGTTAGAGATGTTTTCATTTTTAGCTGTTTCACGGGTTTAGCGTATGTTGATATTAAGAATCTAAAATATGATGATATATCTACAAACATTAGTGGAGCGAGATTTATTAAAATCAAAAGAACAAAAACTAAAGTTGATGCCAGCATACCACTTTTGCCAATTGCAGAAAATATTTTGACCAAATATAAAGACAATCCAAAATGTTTAAACCAAAATTTAGTCCTCCCAATTTTAAGCAATCAAAAAATGAACCAGTATTTAAAAGAAATTTCTACACTATGCGACATTGAATTTGATTTAACTTTTCATGCAGCAAGACACACTTTTGCCACAACAGTAACTCTAAATAATGGTGTACCAATTGAAACCGTAAGTAAAATGTTAGGTCATTCGACGATTAGAATGACCCAGCAATACGCTAAAATTTTGGATTCCAAAGTCAGCAATGATATGAATATCTTGAAAGAAAAATTATTGCAAAAAGAACTAAAAATGAAAACGTCATAATCTTCATTTCTGGTAAAACCTGCACAATATAAACACCTATAACACTTGAAAATAATTTTTATCTTGAATATGAAATACACCCTAAATTTCTCGGAATTTTATGATAATATCCGTCTAAATCCTACTCATGTCAGCTTATATTTGGCTTTATTTCAACTATGCAACCTCATCTACTTCCAGAGCTTCATCAGCATTTCTCAACATGAAATGATAAAGTTATGTAGAATTGCAGTTTTTGGCACTTACCACAAGCGCATCAAAGACATTAAAAGTTTTCCACAAATTGAATATTTACCTTCGTTCAATTTTTGCAAAAAATGCATATTAAACCTTTACAATTTCGATGAGAGAGCTGTTCAAAATCTGAACAGCTACCATACTAAAAATCAAACAAGCTTTGCACAAGCATTAAACCAGCACCATATCAAAATCGATACAGGTATTGAACAAGCATTGATACCTTCTATAAACTATATAAACATATTAAACAATAAACATATTATTACCACATCCGAAACTTGTTCAAATTTCAAACAGGCTTTTTTGCTATTCATTCCACATGAAGAAATTCTTCTAAAAATCACTAAACCGAAATTTCAAAGAAAAAGAAAAGTTGCGCCAAAAGAAAAGCGCACAGCTTTCGCCGACTCATATCGAAAAAAATAATCATTATGGAGGCAAAAAGAAAGTTTCGCCGATTCATTTTGCAAAAAGAATATTCAAGATGGAAGCAAAAAGAAGAACACTAAATCTTTGCCCATTCAAGCTCGCAAAATCTCTACCAACTTGGCTGAGGTGAAAATTTTTTGCAAAAAAAAGATGCATTGCTTTTGATGATCCCAGGAATTGGGTTTGTGATCAGAGAACTCTCGATGGTATCTTGAATTTTATATTTCAACTCAAATCAAATATTCAGTTTTATCTTTAATTCATTTTAATTATATTTGTTAAAAACTAATAAGCAGGTACCCAATGTCTATACTCAATCAAACACACATGAATTTTTACAATGAGACAAGTTGCGGATGGTAAACGTTTTACATGTGACTTTGAATGTTTTTGAACTAAAGCAAGACTAGAATGACAACGACAGGGCAAGCAAAACGAACTTAAACAAGAAAAGTAAACCATTTTTATAGATTAGATAAAGAAAAAAATGACACAACAAAAGGTCAACAAATAAACTGAAACGAACTGTTGACTATTCTCAACATTTAAAAATGCACTGGCTTTGCCAAGTGATAGAGGGGAATAAAGAATAGGACCTTTTAAAACGACAGAGAAAGAATACATGCAAGGAAAACAACTCAGAAAATTAGAAGCAGAACTGTGGAGAGCCGCAGACCAACTTAGAGCAAACAGTAAGCTAACCGCTTCCGAATACTCCATGCCGGTCTTGGGATTGATATTTCTACGCCACGCTTATAACCGCTTTCTAAAAGCTAAAGAAGATGTAGAAAAATCCCTTCCATACCACCCACAAAGAGGAAGACGTCCAGTAACCAAACAGGATTTTGAAGAGCAGAATGCAATGTTTTTACCGGACAAGGCACAATTTGATTACCTCGTTTCATTACCTGAAAGTGCAGAAATTGGTGAAGCAATTGACAATGCTATGAAACTGATTGAGGAAGAATACGAAAACCTCAACGGAGTTTTGCCAAAGAATTTTTCCATTTTCAGCAAAGACTTATTGCGTGAATTACTCCGCATTTTCAACAAAGAAGTTTTGCAAAAAGCTGAAGGCGATTTGTTCGGGAAGATTTATGAATACTTCCTCAACAAGTTTGCAATGACCGGAGCACAGGAAGGCGGAGAGTTTTTTACACCCATGAGTTTAGTACAGACCATTGTGAATGTCATCGAACCAGACCACGGCATCGTGTTTGACCCAGCCTGTGGTTCTGCGGGAATGTTTGTGCAGACTGGCTATTTCATAGAGAGCGAAGGGCTTAAACCTGCCGAAAAAGTGACTTTTTACGGGCAGGAAAAAGCTGAACTTAACACCAAGTTGGCTAAAATGAACTTAACTGTTCATGGCTTGGAAGGAAAGATATTTGAAGGAAATACTTTTTACGAGGATAAACATAATTTAGTAGGAGGTGCCGATTTTGTAATGGCCAACCCTCCTTTTAATGTGGACGGGGTAGACAAAGCTAAAGATGTGGTAAAAAAAGATCCACGTCTCATTTTGGACGGAAAAGTAAACCTCCCAAAAAATGACAACGCCAATTATTTGTGGATTCAGTATTTCTACAATTACCTGAAACCTACGGGTAGAGCAGGTTTTGTAATGGCTTCTTCTGCCAGTGATGCTGGGCACAGTGAAAAAGATATACGCGAAAAGTTGGTAAAAACAGGAGCTGTAGATGTGATGATGGCTATAGGCAACAACTTTTTCTATACCCGCTCTCTCCCTTGCACCCTTTGGTTTTTTGACCGTGCTAAAGAATTGGACACCGATAAAAAAGATAAAGTGCTGATGCTTGATGCACGAAAAATTTACCGAAAAGTAACCAGCAAGGTAAACGACTTTAGCCCTGAGCAACTGCAAAACCTGATTTGTATTGTAAACCTGTATAGAGGCAACTCCCAAAAGTTTGAAACTACCGTAAAAAGCTATTTGCAAAATGCTGCCGACTTAGCCACAACAACAGCTGAAGCAACAACCGAACTGCAAAAGCAATTGCAGAAAGTGTTGAATATCCTCAGCACATTCTGTTTGAAACAGGATTCCCAGGATTTGAAGATTGACAAGATTATTCCAAACTGGAAGGAAATAGAAAATGATGCAAAAACGATTTTTGAACAGCAAACCCAACTAATTGAAACCGTAAAGAAAAATCAAGGCAATCAGTTAATCACAGAAATCACAGTTCAGACGAAAGCACTAAGAAAACCACAAGACAAACTCATTAAGCAGCTTACAGATGCTGTAGGCACTGCCACTAAAGAATACCAGTTGAATAAAAACAAAGACTGGAAAGAGCTAAGCCTAAAAGAACAGCTCGATCAAATGAAAGCCTTGCAAACGCAACTGAGTGGCAACCCTGATGAAGAAGAACCAGGTTTGCTTCACGAAACAGAATATTTCTACAGACAGGCACATTGGCTTACCAGCCGTTTTCCTGATGGAGTTTATACTGATGTGGAAGGATTGTGCAAAGTAGTAACCCAAGCTGAAATAGAAGCCAAAGACTGGAGTTTATCTCCAGGGCGTTATGTGGGAGTAGATACAGCTACTGACGAAGATTTTGACTATGAAGAACGCCTGAAAGAAATACACATCGAGTTGGAAGGGCTCAACGAAGAAGCCATTGCTTTGGCAAATGTTATTGCTACAAATTATAAATCCATTGCAATTTAAGCAACCATGAAAAACGAAATCATACTGTATCAGTCAGATGAATTGCTAGAACATATTGAAGTTCGATTAGATGAAGAAAATGAAACCTTTTGGTTGGCTCTCAATCAAATAGCTCATCTTTTTGAAAGGGATAAATCAGTTATTTCCAGACACTTGAAAAATATTTTCAAAGACAATGAATTGGATAGAGATTCAGTTGTTGCATTTTTTGCAACAACTGCCGCTGATGGCAAAAGCTATAAAGTGGAGCATTTTAATTTAGACGCAATTCTTTCTGTAGGATACAGAGTGAATTCTAAACGTGGAACTCAATTTAGGGTTTGGGCAAGCAAGGTTTTGAAAGACTATCTAATGAAAGGCTATGCCCTAAACCAAAGAATAGACAGAATAGAAAATAACTACGAAAACCTTACCAAGGAAGTAAAGCAAATCTCTCTTCAACTCAAAACCCAAAAACTGCCCAATCAAGGAATATTCTTCAATGGACAAGTGTTTGATGCCTACATATTCGCCTCAAACCTCATCAAAAAGGCAAAAAAAGAAATCGTATTGATTGACAATTACATAGACGAAAGCACTATAACCCATTTGACCAAAAAATCCGAACAAGTAAAAGTAATTTTTTATACCAAAACAGTGAGCAAACAGCTCGCTCTTGATATCCAAAAAGCCAATGAACAATTCGGAAATACTTTTGAAATCCGAGGGCTTAGCAAAAGCCATGACCGATTTTTGATGATTGACGGTAAAGAACTTTATCATTTAGGTGCATCCTTGAAAGACTTAGGCAAAAAGTGGTTTGCTTTTTCAAAAATGGAGGAAAATATGATGGAATTAATTGTTGAACAATTGAAAAAAGAAAACGTATGAAGTGGGAAAAAGTAGAAATTGGGAAAATTTCAAAAGTGATTTCTGGATTTGCTTTCAAGTCAAAAAATTTTCAGCCTTTTGGAATTCCTGTGATTAAAATTAAAAATATAAAGGATGAGAATATTTTATTAGATGAGAGTGATTGTGTGGATTCAGCTATTGAAGTTCCGATAAGGTTTCATTTAAGCAAAGGTGATATTTTAATTTCACTTACAGGCTCACATATTACGCTTCCTTCTTCTGTTGTTGGACGAGTTGCAAAATATAGGCACGAAACAAATTCATATTTAAATCAGAGAGCTGGAAAGTTCATAGACATTGATAATGAAAAATGTCATAAAGATTATCTTTTCTACTTCCTTTTGCAAAAAGAAACATTAACCAAAATTGCAAATAAAGCACAAGGAGCAGCGAATCAGGCAAACATTAGCCCTGGAGATGTTGAAGGAGTTGAAATTAATCTCCCTTCGCTCCCCACCCAACGCAAAATCGCCTCCATTTTATCGGCTTATGATGATTTGATAGAGAATAATTTGAAGCGGATAAAGTTGCTGGAGGAGAAGGCGTTTGTCAGTTACAAGTTATTAATGAATAGTGAAAAGTTAATAGAGGGAAAAGTTGGCGATTTAGCTGATGTAAAGTCAGGTTATGCTTTCAAAAGCAGAGATTGGTCAGATGAAGGTTTTCCTGTTATCAAGATTAAGAACATTGGCAATAATGATATTGACTTAATAGGTTGCAGTTTTATTCCTGAAAATATTGCCGAAGCAGCAAACAAATTCAAATTGAATGCTGGTGATTTATTAATTGCAATGACAGGTGCAACAGTTGGTAAAATTGGAATGATGCCCAAAACCGAAACTTCATTTTACCTAAATCAACGTGTTGGGATTTTTAAACCTAAAATTCAAAATGCAGAGTTGTTCCTATTTTGCTTCTTCAACGAGCCGTCAGCAAAAAATGCAGTTGAAAGTTTAGCTTCAGGAGCGGCACAACCAAATATCAGCGGTAGTCAACTTGAAAGTATCAAATTGTTTTATCCAAAATTCGAAACTGTTTTAGAATTTGGCAATTCAATAAAGTCACATTTTCAAATGATTTGGAATTTGAAAGAACAAAACACCAAATTGAGAGAGGCACGGGATATTTTATTACATAAACTAATGAATGGACAAATAGAAGTGTAATTATGGCAGAAATAACTGAAAATATAGAAAATTCAAACTTCCGCTTGAAAGCGGTAGCAGAGCTATTGGATGGCGAACACCATTTTTATATTCCGTCTTACCAACGAGGCTATAGATGGGATGACCGTCAAGTGGAAGATTTATTAAAAGACATTTGGGATTTTGCACGAAACGATGAAAAAAAGAAAACGGATTTTTACTGCTTGCAACCAATAGTAGTTAAAATAGATAAACAAAATAATAAATGGATTGTAATTGATGGACAACAACGCTTTACAACACTTCTTCTTCTCATTAACTATTTAAAAAATGGATCTCGAACACCTTTTGTTGTAAAATCTGAAGCCTATACTATTGAATATCAAACTAGGGGTATTATGGATTTTAAAAATCCTGTAAAGACTGCAGATATTGATAGTTTCCATGTTTTTGAAGCAAAACGAATCATTGAAAAATGGTTTGAGGACCGAATAGATGAAATAGACTACTCAGCATTTGAGAAGGTGCTATTTAATAAAAGTGAAGATGTCGCTCAAGTGAAAATTATATGGTATGTTACAGAGAGTCATGAGGACATTGAGTCTATAAAAATCTTTAACAACCTAAACAAAGGTAAAATCAGGTTAACTAATGCAGAGTTAATAAAAGCATTGTTTGTATTAAAAGCCAGAGAGAAAAAAGATGGCACTAAAACAGAAGAATTAATTCTGAACGAATTTGCTTTTGAATGGAACGAGATTGAAAACAAATTGCAAGACAATCGATTTTGGTATTTTCTGACCAATAAGAATTACAATCCTGCTACACGTATTGATTTAATATTTGATTTTCTAACTGAAAAAACTGAAAAACATGATGCTGATTTCTCTTATAGAAAATTTCAAAACTTGTACGACAAAACAACTGATGATCTCTGGTTAAAGTTTGGAATTAATAATTTTTCAGCAGCATGGAAGAAAGTAAAAGAGGTTTATCACACATTCCAATATTGGTATGAAAACAGTGAAATTTATCATTATGTAGGTTATCTGGTGTACAATGGAATTGACTTGCCTACCATTTTCAATACTTGTAAAGGCAAAAACAAGCAAGAAACATCGAAGGCACTCCAAGAATTGATCGGAAACCGGATATTAAAATATGGCATTAAAGAAATAGATACTTTTTCTTACTCAGAAAATATTAAAGAGTGTAAGCAAGTGCTGTTATTTTTTAATATTGAAACGTGTGTTAGACAGCAAAAAAACCAAAATAAACAGGTTAATAACCAAGAATTTTATACTTACTACAGATTTCCATTCGACTTGCTAAAAATGTATGATTGGGATGTGGAACATGTAGGTTCGCAAACAGAAAATCCGTTAAAAGAAATAAAGGACAAAATTGTTTGGCTCTCATTCATTCCTTTAATTGAAACACAACACACTGATTGGGGTCGCATCAAAGAGGAGGCAAATAATTTGATAAAAGAGTTAAAGGAATTTGGACGTGATAGAAACGATAAGTTTTCAGGGCTTTATAACGAAATCATTTCGATAGTTCAAAAAGATGTAAATGAAAGTAAAGACACTTTAAACAACCTAGTTCTATTGGATTCAGGAACTAATCGTGGATACGGCAATGCCTTGTTTGCTTCTAAAAGACAAGTAATTATTGAAAAAGATATGAATGGTATTTTTATTCCTAATTGCACGAAAAATCTGTTTCTCAAATACTTTTCAAAAAATGATGATGGCAGTGCTCAGTGGAAAAACAGCTGGGAAGAACCTGACCGAAAAGCATATTTAAAGGCAATCCATGAAAACATTGACTATATTCTAAAAAACGATAAAGATGAATAATAATAAAACCGCTGAATTAAAATCTGATTTATCATTTTTAGAGTTGATAAATGATAAGAAAATTCTCATTCCAGTAATCCAACGAGATTATGCACAAGGAAGAATTGATGTAAAAGCAACCGAAATTAGGTAGTATCTCACTAACTGTGTAAGTTGAAAAGTTATTCTGAAAAATTTTGAGCCCTCAAAGCTCAGAAAATTTTTCGGAAATAACTTTTTAACATTTTATATATTTACATAGTTATGATTGACAAA
>OGVG01000019.1_pt1 | contig 24019 bp, 22 predicted proteins | sample 1575691 | NCBI WGS metagenome assembly OGVG01 (sample SAMN07581545, study PRJEB24739) | freshwater metagenome | reverse complement strand
ACTTTTTTAAAATTTTCATTTCGTTCAATATAAAAAGGTCAGAAAATCAAAAAATTTTAAAAAGAGTTCCGCTTCAGTCGGGGCGCAGTTTTCGTCTATGATTATAATAGTCGGCAAAAATCAAAATTTGTCTTATTTTTGAACATTCAAAATCCAAAATTTAAAATTTTAATTTAAAATTTTCATGAAAATCATTACTTCTCCAGCAAAACTGATGAATGTAGAAAATTCTACAGAATTTTTTAAATCTACCACTCCAAAATTCATAGAAGAAGCGACTTTAATACATTCTTATCTCAAAGAAAAAAGTCCACAATATTTATCAGAATTAATGGAAATTTCAGCAAAATTAGCAGACGAAAACTGGCACAGAAACCAAGTTTGGAAACCCAAACCAAATGCCAAAGAATCTTGTCCGGCACTTTTTGCGTTTACAGGAGAAGTTTACCGTGGAATTGATGCCAAAACACTTGATAAAAATGCAATAGATTATCTTCAAAAAAATCATAGAATACTCTCTGGTTTATATGGATTATTAAAACCATCAGACAAAGTAATGCTTTACCGTTTAGAAATGGGAAGAAATTTCGAATTTGAGCATTATAAAAATCTGTACGAATTTTGGAGTGACAAAATCACAGAACAAATCAATGCAGAACTCAAAAAAAATGAATTATTACTTAATCTAGCAAGCAATGAATACGGGAAAGTAATCAACAGAAAAAAACTCAACAATCCTGTTGTAGATTTTGAATTTTACCAAACTCAACCGAACGGAAAACTGAAAACCATCGTAGTTTACACCAAACATGCGAGAGGTTTAGTCGCTAGATTTTGCGCTGAAACCAATGCCAAAACATTGAATGACGTAAAAGCATTCAACTATGAAAATTACTTGATTAACGAAGAATTATCAACAGACCAAAAATTGGTTTTTGTAAGGTAATTTTATAATGATTTTCAAATAAAATATAAGAAAAAGTCCTCTGGAAAGATAGAAATTTGCCATATCACAATCACAAATTATTAATTTAAAAAAAGATAAGTATGGCAACTCTTACAAAAACAAAAAAGACGACAACTAAAACTTCAACTCCTAAAACTACTGCAGTAAAAACTGTAAAAGCAGAAAAAGTTCCTGCTAAAAAAGACGCTGCAAAAGATTTAGCAGATTTATTTGAAGATGGACTAAAAGACTTGTATTGGGCAGAGAAAAATCTACTGAAAAACATGCCGAAAATGCATAAAAATGCAAGTTCTGCAGAACTCAAAAAGTCTTTAGAAGACCACATGAAAGAAACAGAAAATCAAATTAAAAGAATTGAAGACTGTTTCAAAGAATTAGGAAAAAAACCACAAGCTGCTGTTTGTGATGCCATGAAAGGCTTATTAGAAGAAGGAAAAGGCATTATGGAAGAAACTGAAATGGGTGCAGTACGAGATGCAGGAATCATTGCTGCAGCTCAAAAAATGGAACATTACGAAATTGCTTCTTATGGTACACTCGCTGCTTTTGCAAAAGTATTAGGATATAAACAAAGTTTAAAATTATTATTAGCCACTTTAGAAGAAGAGAAAAAATGTGACGAACATTTAACTCAAATTGCAGATACCAATCTGAATACTAAAGCAAAATAATTTATACTTTTACTTCACATAAAAACCGATTTCAACATCGGTTTTTTTTAACTTTAAAAATCGTGAAACTGATAGAATTTCGCAAAGAAGGCATTTATTGTACGAAAGGAGATTTCTACATAGACCCTTGGTTTCCTGTAAAGAAAGCCGTGATAACGCATGCTCACGCAGATCATGCAAGATGGGGAATGCAAAAATATCTTTGTACTCACGAGACAAAACCCATCCTAAAATCTAGAATTTCCGAAGATATTTCGGTTCAAAGTTTAGCTTACGGTGAAACACTAGAAATCAACGGTGTAAAATTAAGTTTTCATCCTGCTGGTCATATTGTTGGTTCTGCACAAGTCCGTTTAGAATATAAAGGTTTTGTGACGGTAATTTCTGGAGATTATAAAATTCAAAATGATGGAATTTCTACACCTTTTGAAATTTTAAAATGCAATGAATTCGTCACTGAATCTACTTTTGGACTGCCAATTTATCAGTGGAAATCGGTTGAAAAAATCAACCAAGAAATTCAAAATTGGGTGATAGAAAACCAAAAGATGAACAAAACATCTGTATTTTTTGGATATTCTCTAGGCAAAGCACAACGTTTAATGAAAGCTTTAGAAGGAATCGCAAACATTCATGTACATTCCTCGATTCATCGATTGAATGAGGCAATTTCTTCTACTGGATTGATTTTACCAGAAACTCAACTTTTAGAAATTGATGATAAAAAAGCACTAGAAAATCAAATCGTCATCGTTCCGCCAGCTTTATTGGGCACGAATATGATTAAAAAAATTCCAAATGCTGCTACCGCAATTTGTTCTGGTTGGATGCAAGTGAGAGGAAGAAGACGCTGGAAATCTGCAGATGCAGGTTTTGCCATTTCGGATCACGCCGATTGGAACGGATTATTACAAACGGTAAAATCTACAGAAGCCGAAAAAGTATATGTAACTCATGGTTCTACCGAAATTTTCTCAAAATATTTAAATGAAATCGGAATTGCTGCCGAAGTGGTGAAAACCAAATTTGGCGAAGAAGAACAAGGAGACGACAATATAGAACCTGGAAATCAAGAAGAAAACTCAAATTCAGAATTATAAATCATGAAGCAATTTTCACAATTATTTTCTACTTTAGAAACGTCTAATAAGACCAACGACAAAATTTCGGCGTTGGTACATTACTTTTCTACCGCAACAGAAGAAGACAAATTGTGGCTCATTGCACTTTTCACAGGAAAACGACCAAAAAGACCTGTAAATACCAATTTTCTAAAACTTTGGGCAATGGAAATTTCTGGAATTCCAGAATGGCTATTTTTAGAAAGTTACGCTTCTGTAGGCGATTTAGGCGAAACCATCGCACTTTTATTGCCACCTTCTGAAAATTCTATTGACCAATCACTTTCCGTTTGGATGAAAGAAATTATCGCGTTACATAATAAAACCGATGAAGAAAAAAAAGAATTCGTTACAAATGCCTGGAAAAACCTTGATACGCAAGAACGATTGATTTTCAACAAATTAATTGGCGGAAGTTACAGAATTGGCGTTTCTCATAAATTATTGGTGAACGCACTTTCAAAATATTCAGGAATTGATGAAAACGCTTTAATGCATGCCATTATCGGAAAATGGAAAGTAGAAGAAACTCAATTTTCCGAATTGATTAATGGTGAAAACATCAATACAGACGCATCAAAACTCTACCCTTTTTGCTTGGCATATCCATTAGAAAACCAACTAGAAAAGTTAGGAGAAGCAAAAGATTGGCAAATAGAATATAAATGGGATGGAATTCGTGGACAAATCATCAAAAGAAATGAAGAAATTTTCATCTGGAGTCGTGGCGAAGAATTGGTAACAGAACAATTTCCTGAACTCGTAGAAAACATCAAAAAAATCTCTGGAAATTTTGTTTTAGATGGAGAAATTTTAGCCATTAAAGAAGGGCAAGTTCTCAATTTTAATGACTTGCAAAAACGTCTGAATCGAAAAAATGTTTCTAAAAAAATGATGGAAGAAATTCCAGTAGGTTTGTACGTTTATGATTTATTAGAACTTGATTTTGAAGATTTACGAAATGAGAAATTAGAAATTAGAAGACAGAAATTAGAAAATCTCATTCAAAATGCTGAAAATTTTGAATCTCAAATTTCAAATCTCAGATTGTCAGAAATTATTGATTTTAATAATTGGGAAGAACTTCATGAAATTCGTGAAAAATCTAGAGATATCAATTCAGAAGGATTAATGCTGAAAAGTAAAAATTCTATTTATCATGCGGGAAGAAAAAAAGGCGATTGGTGGAAATGGAAAGTTGCTCCCCTCACGATTGACGCGGTACTCATTTACGCACAAAAAGGCTCAGGAAGAAGAAGCGCTTATTATACCGATTACACTTTTGCGATAAAAGACGGCGAAAAACTCGTTACCATTGCCAAAGCGTATTCTGGTTTAACGGATAAAGAAATTATGGAAATCAATAAATTTATCCGCAATAATTCTTTAGAAAAATTCGGACCAGTGAGAACCGTAAAACCCGAATTGGTTTTCGAAATTGCTTTTGAAGGAATTGGCTACAGCAATCGACATAAATCTGGTGTTGCCGTGCGTTTTCCAAGAATTTTAAGATGGCGAAAAGACAAAACTGTTGACGAAATTGACACCATAGAAACCGTAAAAAGTTTAATAATGTAGGGACAAGTCGAGACTTGTACAAATCAATTCAATGAAAATTAATAAAACCCAAGGTTACCAAATCATCCAAAATTGGATGAACGAAAAAGGTCAAAAACCGTTTTCTTTTCAAGAGGAAACTTGGGATTTGTATGCTCAAAATTTCTCAGGATTGGTGGTAGCTCCAACTGGTTTTGGAAAAACATTTTCGGTATTTTTAGCTGTTATCCATAATTTCCTCAATCATCCAGAAAAAGTAAGGACAAGTCGAGACTTGTCCAAATTACAACTGCTTTGGGTCACTCCACTTCGTTCGCTTTCCAAAGACATTGCGAAAGCGATGCAAACTGCTATAAATGAAATTGGATTGGATTGGACAGTTGGCGTAAGAAACGGCGACATTTCTGCATCAGAAAAGCAAAAACAGACCAAAAACATGCCCGAAATTTTGGTAGTAACTCCAGAAAGTTTGCATTTGCTTCTCGCTCAAAAATCTAAAACCAAATTTTTTGAAAATCTACAATGTGTTGCCGTTGATGAATGGCACGAATTGCTTTCTTCAAAACGAGATGTGATGGTAGAATTAGCACTTTCGCATTTACGAAGTATTTCTAAAAATTTGAAAATTTGGGGATTAACAGCCACCATCGGAAATTTAGAAGAAGCTTTAGATGTTCTAGTTCCTTATGAAACTCCAAAAAAAATAGTTCTCGCCAAAGAAAAAAAGAAAATAGAAATCCTTTCCGTTTTACCAGATGAATTAGAACTTTTGCCTTGGGCTGGACACATGGGAAGCAAAATGACAGAAAAAATTCTTCCGATTATCGACAAAAGCAAGACTACTCTCATTTTTACCAACACCAGAAATCAGGCGGAAAATTGGTATCAAAATTTATTGGCAGCCAATCCAGATTTGGCTGGTCAAATCGCGATTCATCACAGTTCGATAGATTTTGAACTGAGAAATTGGATTGAAGATAATTTAGCTTCGGGTTATTTGAAAGCGGTAGTTTCTACTTCATCTTTGGATTTGGGCGTAGATTTCAAACCTGTGGATACGGTTATTCAAATCGGTTCTAGTAAAGGTGTTGCAAGATTTTTACAAAGAGCGGGAAGAAGCGGACACTCTCCTTTTGAAACTTCTAAAATTTATTTCGTTCCTACCCATTCTTTGGAATTGATAGAAGTGGCAGCGTTAAAAGAAGCACATAAACAGAATCAAATCGAGAAAAGAGAGCCAGTTGTTTTAGCTTTTGATGTTTTGGTGCAATTTCTCGTGACATTGGCAGTTGGCGAAGGTTTTAGAGAAGAAGAAATCAAAAAACAAGTCAAAGAAACCTTTTGTTTTCAAGAAATGACCGATGATGAATGGAAATGGATTTTGCAGTTCATCACCATTGGTGGAAAATCCCTAAAAAGTTATGAAGAATTCCAAAAAGTAATCATAGAAGACGATATTTACAAAGTCAAAAGCAGAAGAATTGCGATGCTTCATCGGATGAATTTGGGCGCGATTGTAAGCGATGTGATGATGAAAGTGAAATTTTTCGGAGGTGGTTACATTGGCATGATTGAAGAGTTTTTTATTTCCCGTTTGAACAAAGGAGATGCTTTTATTTTAGCAGGAAGAGTTTTAGAAATTGTGAATATCAAAGAACAGGAAGTTCAAGTAAAATTAAGCTCAAAAAAACGCGGAATTGCAGCAAGTTACGCAGGTGGAAGATTGCCTATGACTTCCTATTTGTCACATTTTTTACGAGAAAAATTAAATGATTCACTTTCCCCAAATCCTAAAGAAAAAGAACTAAAATTTCTACAACCGTTGCTTCTAGACCAAGAAGGCGTTTCGCACATTCCGAAATCTGATGAATTTTTGGTGGAACTCATCGAAAACAAATACGGAAACCACCTTTTTATGTATCCATTTGAAGGAAGATTGGTTCACGAAGTGATGTCTGCTTTGGTAGCATACAGAATTTCTAAAATTTTCCCGATTTCATTTACCATGGCGATGAATGATTACGGTTTTGAACTAAGTAGCGACCAACCGATTCCTTTAGAAGAAAAACATTTGCAACAAATTTTGAGCAAAGTAAATCTCATTCAAGATGTAATGGCAAGTATCAATGCTGCGGAAATGGCCAAAAGAAAATTTCGAGATATTGCGGTGATTTCCGGCTTGGTTTTACAAAATTATTACGGCAATAAAAAGAAATTTAAAAGCATTCAATCTTCGTCAAACCTTATTTTTAAAGTGTTGGAAGATTACGAACCAGATAATTTACTTTTGAGACAAGCTTACACCGAAGTTTTTAACAATCAGTTAGAAGAAGTACGACTAAGAGAAGCTTTTGAGAGAATTTCAGCTTCTAAAATTGTATTCGAAAAAACCACACAATTTACACCGCTGAGTTTCCCTATAAAAGTAGACAGCCTTCGTCAATCGCTTTCTAGTGAAGATTTATTGACCAGAATCGAAAGAATGAAAAGTGCTGGAATCCCTAAAAAAAGAAATCGCTTTTCTCGATAATTTTTCTCGTATTTTTGCAACATGATTTCTGAAATTTCTATCAATTTTGCTGGAGAACAATTGACGCTCAATCAATACCGAAGTATTTTTTGGGACAAAGAAAAATCCTTGATTTTGTCTGATTTACATTTAGGAAAAACCGCACATTTCAGAAAAAACGGAATTGCTTTACCGAATGGCGTGATTGAAAAAGATTTAGAAAATCTCCAAAAAATAATCGAACATTATGAGCCTGAAAAGATAATCATTGTGGGCGATTTATTTCATGCAGAACTGAATTCTGAAATAGAAATTTTCAGAAAATGGTTTGAGGATTTCAACTCGATAAAATGGTTGCTCGTCAAAGGAAATCACGACAGATTCTCAGAAAAATTCGGAATGGAAGAAACTGAAATCTATGAAACCGAAACTCTAATTTTCTCTCACGAACATTTAGACTTTATTCAAAAACCACAAATTGGTGGGCACATTCATCCTGGCGTTTCATTGATGGCTCAAAACAGACAAAAATTGAAATTTCCTTGCTTTTTAGTCTCGGAAAATCAAATTATTTTGCCTGCATTCTCTCAATTCACTGGATTAGATACTAATTTTGAGAAAAAGCAAAATTCCAATTTTAAAAAATATATTATTACCGCTGAAAAGTTAATTGAATGGTAAAAAAGCCCGCAATAAATTGCGGACTTCAATATATATAGAGTGTTCCTAGATTGAAATTTGTCCTTCTACTCCATCACTGTTATCGGTTTTATTACCAGTAACAATCGCAGTAGCAAATGACAATAAAGAAACGAGTTTACCAGCTTTAGTATCCCAATAATAAACATCTTCTGGAGCAATTCTCAGAATAGAAACATTTGGGTCATCTTTTCCATCAAACCAAGCATTGGCAAAAGCACTCCATTTTTCTTCTATTGTAGATTTATCATCATACATAAACGCTTTGCCATACACAGAAAGATATTCGCTGTCGCTATTATTCATAAAATAAAGTTGAACTCTAGAATCTCTCTCGATTTCCATATTTTTATTGCTTTCTTTACTCGAAATAAACCAAAAATTTCCTTCATCATCGCATTCTTGCAAACTCATCGGTCTAGAATTGGATGGTAATTGGTCTAATTCGGTCACAAACATACACGTTCTCGCTTTTTCTGAAAGCTCTTTAAGCTTTTCTATAGCTTCTTTTTGAAATAAATTTTGGGTTGACATAAATTTTGTGATTTGGTGATTGATATGATGTATTGGTGTTGTTTAATACGTTTTAATATTTAGAATTCCATTAAACCCTAAGAAAAGATTTCTGATTTTGTGATAAAAATTCACCGTTTCTAGATTAATCATTTCGTTGGTTTCTTCTATTTCTGTAATAATTTTATTTCTCAGTCTTCTAATTGAAAAAGAATTAATTGCCAAGCGTTTTTTGCTTCTATTCTTTTTTTCAATAACTAATTGAGAACTCATCATCGGATTGAGATGAAAACTAATGATTTGTTCGTCTGGAAAATTGGTTTCTTCTAAATCTCTTATTTGAAACCAATCATAGCAAGTCGTTTTTTGATTTTCATCAGTAACGCAGATTCTAATCAGGTCGCCATTTTCTATTTTTCCAGATTTTTCTACTCCATTTTGATTGCAAAGTTGAAAATGACAATGTTCCTTGTCTTTAACTAAGTTCCAATGTTCTACGTTATATAGATTTTGTTTTAAATTTTTAAAAATTTCTTTAGCATTACTATCATTTTCAAGTAGAATTTCTGAGATAGAACTGCTTTTGGTTAAGGTAATTTGAGGATTTTCATGTTCATTCATAGCAAGAGTTTTTAACGTTTTAAATTAAAGGTCAATTTGTTCGGAAGTCCACTTTACGGCTGTATCGTAATCTTTTTTATCAAATCCTTTAAACTCGCCAATCATAATTTTGCTAAAAATCTCTGTAAAATCTTGTACTGTTTCAGAATCATAAACGATGGCTGCTCTGTTCCATTTGGTTAATGTTTTTACGCCCAACATTGCGTCTTGAAACCAAGCTCCTGCTGTAAATTTTGACAAATCTGTTTCGATGACCAACATGTAATTCAACTTATCTTTTTCCTCGATAAATTTTTCTACTTCTGGCATTACTACATCTATAAAATCTTTTGCTGAAACTTCGTCTGTGGCTAAAAATCCCACCATGTTATCTGGTAATTCTTTGATTCTAGTAATCATTACTTTTATTTTTTTTGACAAATTTCAGAGATTAAGCTCCGAAACATATTACAGAATATTTAGGATAATTTATATAATTTTGTAAGATGCAATTTCAAGATTATTTCCCCTCGTTTTCCGATGCTTTAGCGACTATTTATTCCAAAGAGGAAAGCAGAATTCTTTACCGGTATTTTTTAGAAGATTTTCAAGAAAGAAAAGTAGAAAATCTGGCTTCGGAATTTGAAAAAGTAACTGAAGAACTAAAAAAAGGAAAACCTTATCAACAGATTTTGGGATATACAGAATTTTATGGAAATAGATTTTTTGTAGATGAAAACGTCTTAATTCCTCGTCCAGAAACGGAAGAATTGCTAGAATTGGCGATTAATAAGATTCGAGATTCGAGATTCGAGATTCGAGATTTTAGAATTCTTGACATTGGAACAGGAAGCGGAATTATCCCAATTACTTTGAAAAAACATTTCCCTGATACAGAAATTTCAGCAATCGATATTTCTGAAAAAGCACTTGAAATTGCCCAAAAAAACGCAACATTTCATAAAACCGAAATTAACTTTATTCAAGCAGATTATCTGAACACTGACTTGACCGAAAAATATGATGTAATCATCTCAAATCCTCCTTACATCGGCATTGATGAAAACATAGAAATCGAAGACTCTGTAAAAGGTTTTGAACCCAATATTGCACTATTCTCACCAACTTCTGATGCACTTATTTTCTACCGAAAAATTGCAAAAGACTGTGAAAATCATCTCAATGAAAACGGTTTATTTTTCCTTGAAATCAATCAAAAATTAGGAAATGAAACGCTCGAATTATTCAAAAATCTCTCAGAAAGCGAATTGGTAAAAGATCTATCTAGCAATGATAGAATTGTGATGGGAAGAAAATAGATTATTTCTCACAAATCACACAGATTTTCACAGAATAATCTATAAATAAATTACACAATTGGATAAAAATCATTGATATTTTACAATTAATAATTTATTGAAATTAATTCATTTCAGTTCAGAATTGAAAACAAGTTTCTTTAATTTATCTAGGATTTCATTTGGTTTTTCCTGAAAAAAATCTACACTCATTATTAATGGTGTTTTTTCAGTATAATTTGTTAAGTGTAAATTTAATTTTTTCAAGAAATTTGTTTCTTCTTTAATGAATTTCTTTGAATCTTTAAGGTGAATTCTAATGTAGATATTTCTATTGATTTTTTTTACATCAAAATTTTTTATGTCTGAAATTTTAACGATTTTCACATCATCACAGATTAAAAAATCATTCCTATTTTCATAAAAAACATTTCCTTTAATAATTTTTCTTATCAACGAAACAAAAAAGTACAAAAATAAAAGAACAATAAAACCACAAAAAAACCTTAATAAATTAGGACTTTTATAGAAAAAATGTCCTACATAACTGTATTTGCTGTACGATTCTGGTCGTTTTGAAGTTAAATCTTCTGCTTTTATAAAATCATAAGAAAAAAGTAAAATGATTAAAATTGAAAATAATATCCACAAAAACATTTTCTTGCGATTATATTCAAAACTAATCATCTTAAATTTTATAAAATTAAAAAAAATTCTACCCAATTTTCTTCTTCACAAAAACTTGGTAGCTCATGTAAATCAAAGGAAGTGACATCACAAGCAAATAAACTGCATTATTCATCGCAATTTCTGGTTCTAGCGCAACCGCGTAAACCAATCCAAAAGCAGCGCCACCTAAATGTGCAGCGTGACCAATATTATCATGTGGTCTTGGATTAAGCATCATGTAAACGGAATATCCAAAATACAAAGCTCCAAAAATATAACCAGGTAAGAAATTTACTTCAATTTCGTTAGGCGCATAAGCTACTGCTGCAAATAAAATCCCAGAAACGCCACCACTTGCTCCAATTGCCGAATACCAACTTTGTCTTTTATACAAATACAAGGAAAATAAATTCCCAATAACAATTGACCCTAAATAAACCAACAAAAATCCTGAAACACCATATACATATAAAACGATTGGTGCAAAGAAATACAGCGTCAACATATTAAAAAACAAATGTCCCCAATCTGCATGAAGAAATCCTGCAGAAAGCAGTCTGATGTATTCTTTTCGATTTTGTATCGCCGAAACATTGAACTTATACTTTTCAAAAAGTTGAATGTTTTGGAATCCCATAATACTGATGATTACAGTTATGGCTATGATTATTAATAATATTGGATGCATACTTTTTTAATTATTCGTTATTTTCATCAATGGAGAACAAATCTCCGATTTGACCTTCTTCTGGAATTTCATTAATTTCAGAATCTGCATTCGCTTCTTCACTTTCAGATTCCTCTGCTTCAATAATTTCTTCTTCCAAAGGTTCTGGAATAGTGATGTTAATAGATTTTACTTTTTCTTTGATAAACTGATTTCCGATGGCTTTAATACCTTTCACCGCGATAAATTCATCAATATTAATGATTTCTGGCTCTTTTTCTTTGCCTGATTTATCTTTCGGGAAGATAATTTCAGCAGTACAACCATCAGAAGTTCCCACAAATTCTACGAAAGATTTCGCATGTTCACTTGGCATAAAATGCTGAACATTCGTTGTATTTTCCAGCAAGAAACGTTTGATGAAATAGATTCCTTTTTCGCCATCAAAATAGATACAGGTAATCGGTTGTTCTGGCTTCCATTTTTCGAGAATTAAATATTCATCATCAAAACGATTGAGCAAGTCAAAAGTCACCAACTTGGCTTCACCATTTTGATTTATGGTTAAGATTTTGTCATCACCTTTGAAACTGCCTAATAAAGTACCTCTTCCATCAGCATTCAGTCTACGAACCGTATCATCAAACCAAATTTTTCTAGGAGCCAAAGTAGAAACGCCTTCTTCTTTTAGGTCGACTTTCTTCACAGCGTATTTGGTTACGAGATTTCCTCTGGAATCTCTTCCTTTAATTGCCAATTCTGAGAAATCAATCTCAATTTTATTTTTTCTAACTCTAGAATTTGGTTTCAGTAAAACAGTTACCGTTTCTGCTTCACCATTTGGATTGGCAGAAAAATATAACATTTCTGAACCTTTTTTATCCGAAGCCAATTTATAGTCTGTATTTCTGGTAACACCCGTTACAGAAAAACGTTTCATGTAGTAAGGCCCTTCTTTCCCTTCACGATAAATCATGTTGTAAACGGTACGTTTGTCTCCTTTTTTGAAAACGCCAACGTGTACAATATTTTTTCCGATGAACGTTTTGGCTTCTACTTTTACCACTTTCATGGTTCCATCTTTTTGGAAGGTGATGATGTCATCAATATCAGAACAATCAAAAACGTATTCGTCTTTTTTAAGCGAAGTTCCTATGAAACCTTCTTCTCTATTGACATAGAATTTTTCGTTAGCCAAAACGACTTTGGTAGCATCGATGTTATCAAAAACTCTAAGTTCTGTTTTACGCTCTTTGTCTTTTCCGTATTTTTTCTGAATATTGGTAAAATAATCGATAGCATAAGCAATCAAATTCGCCAAGTGATATTTAACCTGTTCCATTTTACCTTCTAGAGCGAGGATGTTTTCTTCGGCTTTATCTCTGTCATAACGAGAAATTCTCATGAAAGGAAGCTCCGTCAACTTGATGATATCTTCCACCGTAATAGCTCTCATTAGTTTTTTAATGAAAGGTTTCAGCCCTTTATCAATCGCTTCATAAACTTCTTCTTTAGAATTTTTACCTTTAATTTCTTGGTAAATTTCATTTTCAATGAAAATTCTCTCTAAACTCGCAAAATGCCATTTTTCTTCGAGTTCGTGGAGTTCTATTTCTAATTCTTTTTTCAACAAAGAAACGGTGTGGTCTGTATTTCTTCTGAGAATTTCAGAAACCGAAAGGAACTCTGGTTTGTCTCCAACAATAACACAAGCATTTGGTGAAATAGAAACTTCGCAATCGGTGAAAGCATATAACGCATCTATGGTTTTGTCTGGAGAAACGTCATTCGCTAAATGAATATTAATTTCTACCTTATCAGAAGTATTGTCTTCAATTTTTTTGATTTTGATTTTCCCTTTTTCGTTGGCTTTGATTACAGAATCTATTAAATCTCCTGTATTTTTAGAAAAAGGAAGCTCGGTAATGCAAAGTGTATTTTTATCTTTTTGAATAATTCTGGCTCTGGTACGAAGTTTTCCGCCACGTTGACCATCATTATAATTGCTTACATCAAGTAAACCTCCCGTTTGAAAGTCTGGATAGAGTTCGAATTTTTTGCCTTTCAAATAAGCTACAGAGGCACTCAACAATTCATTAAAATTATGAGGCATAATTTTGGTAGAAAGTCCTACCCCAATTCCTTCTACACCTTGAGCCAAAAGCAAAGGAAATTTTACAGGTAAATCAATTGGTTCATTATTTCTACCATCATAAGATTTGCTCCATTCTGTAGTTTTCGGGTTGAAAACCACTTCTAAAGCAAAAGGAGTCAATCTTGCTTCAATATATCTGGCTGCCGCTGCAGAATCTCCTGTATAGACATTTCCCCAGTTTCCTTGAGTATCAATGAGCAATTCTTTTTGGCCAATTTGCACCATTGCATCCGTAATAGAAGCATCACCATGAGGATGATATTTCATGGTATTTCCTACAATATTGGCAACTTTATTATATCTACCGTCTTCTAATTCGCGCATAGAATGCATAATTCTACGCTGTACTGGCTTAAAACCATCAAAAATAGACGGAATTGCTCTGTCTAAAATTACGTAAGAAGCGTAATCTAGAAACCAATCTTTGTATAAACCTGATACTTTTTTTAAGGATTCTTCCTTGTGCTCGTGTCCTTCCATTATTAACCTTGCGTTTTACCTTCTCTGTTTGCTTTTTTCAAATATTTCCAATTCTTAGAAACAATTATGCGTCGTTCAGAACCTCTTTTTTATCAATATCTGGGTCTTCCACCACTAAGTTTTCTAAAATGAAAGTTTGTCTGTCAGGAGTATTTTTCCCCATGTAAAACTCTAACAAATCATTAATGGTACTGTCTTTACCAATGACTACGGGTTCTAAACGAATATCTTTCCCTATGAAATGTTTAAATTCATCAGGTGAAATTTCTCCCAAACCTTTGAATCGTGTAATTTCTGGATTTTTGCCCAATTCGTTTAATGCTTTTAATCTTTCGTCTTCAGAATAGCAATATCTAGTTTCTTTCTTATTTCTCACCCTGAAAAGTGGCGTTTGCAAAATATACAAATGTCCATTTTTAATTAAATCAGGGAAAAATTGTAAGAAAAACGTAATCATCAACAATCGAATGTGCATTCCATCTACATCGGCATCAGTAGCAATAATAACATGATTATAACGCAAATCTTCTAAACTATTTTCTATATTTAATGCAGCTTGAAGAAGGTTAAATTCTTCGTTTTCATACACAATTTTCTTGGTCAAACCATAACAATTGAGAGGCTTTCCTTTCAATGAAAACACCGCCTGAGTTTCTACATCTCTTGATTTGGTAATAGAACCAGAAGCAGAATCTCCCTCAGTAATGAAAATCATGGTTTCAGATTTTCTAGAAGCTTTTTGGTCATTATAGTGTTGTCTACAATCTCTCAATTTTTTATTGTGAAGCGAAACTTTTTTCGCTCTTTCTCTCGCTAACTTCTGAATTCCCGAAAGTTCTTTTCTTTCTCTTTCAGAAATGATGATTTTTCTTAAAATTGCTTCGGCAACTTCTGGATTTTTGTGTAAAAAATTATCGAGTTTATTTTTTAAGAAATCTACCACAAAAGTTCTTACAGAAGGCCCATTTGGACCAATATCATTAGAACCGAGTTTGGTTTTGGTTTGAGATTCAAAAACAGGTTCCTCTACATTAATCGAAATAGCTGCAATAATAGATTTTCTAATATCTGCTGCTTCAAAGTTTTTATTAAAAAATTCTCTAATCGTTTTTACATACGCTTCACGGAAAGCATTAAGGTGTGTTCCACCTTGTGTAGTGTTTTGTCCGTTTACGAAAGAGAAATAGGTTTCGGTTTGTGATTTATCAGAATGGGTAATCGCGAGTTCTATGTCTTCATCATTCAAGTGAACGATTGGATAAAGAATTTCGCCTTCTAATTCTTCTTCCAACAGGTCTTTTAATCCGTTTTCAGAGTAATAGGTTTCTCCGTTAAAGATAATTTTAAGCCCAGGATTAAGATAAGCGTAATTGCGAAGCATTCTTTCGATATACTCTTTTCTGAATTTAAAATGCGTGAAAATACTGTAATCAGGAATGAAAGAAATTTCGGTTCCGTTTCTGTCTGAAGTATCGGTTTCAGGATGGTTTTCGGTGATGTTTCCTTTCGAAAACTCTGCCACTTTCATTTTTCCATCACGGAATGAACGCACTCTAAAATAATCTGAAAGTGCATTTACTGCTTTGGTACCTACACCATTAAGACCTACAGATTTTTTGAAAGCTTTAGAATCATATTTACCACCCGTATTCATTTTAGAAACCGCATCTACTACTTTTCCTAATGGAATACCACGACCAAAATCTCTGATGGTAACTTTACCTTCATCTAATTTAATTTCGATTCTTTTTCCAGATTTCATACGGAATTCATCGATAGAGTTATCAATGATTTCCTTTAACAAAATATAAATTCCATCATCTGCGGAAGAACCGTCTCCTAGTTTCCCAATGTACATACCAGGACGAAGACGAATGTGTTCCTGCCAATCGAGCGTTCGTATGTTTTCTTCTGAATAATTTACCTGTAGATTCTCACTCATATATTTCCTGCTTTACCGCGTGAAAGTTAATTAAAACCAATAACTCACAAATTTAACGAAACTAAATTTATGGAAGAAATTTTGTGGAAAAGTTTTTTTAGGCAAGAATTTATCATACATCAATGTAATCACATTTAAACTAAACTATATTTGTAGCTCAAATTAGAAAATTATGAAAATAAATATTTGGAGCGACGTTCGTTGTCCGTTTTGTTTTGTTGGAAAAAAGAAATTTGAAAAAGCTTTAGAAAAATTTCCTCACGCCGAAAAATTAGAAATCACTTGGCACAGTTTTCAATTAGACCCACAATTGGTAACGCAGCCAGAAGTGAATCCTTATGAATATTTTGCTAAAGCGAAAGGAATTACCATAGAAAGAGCAAAAGCCATGCATGAAGGTGCAGCAATGGCTGGAAAAGAAGCTGGAATCGACTTTAATTTTGATGATTCTAAAGTGGCTAATTCTTACAAAGCACATTTGCTGATTCAGTTGTCAAAAACTAAAAATTTAGCCAATGAAATGGAGGAAGCACTTTTTGAAGCACAGTTTTTAGACGGAAAAAACATCGATGATGAGGAAACATTGATTCAATTGGCAAAATCTATTGAAATCACTGAAGATGAGGCTAAAAACGCCTTACAATCTGATGAATTAGGTTATCTCGTAAAACAAGATTTGCAATTGGCTTCACAATTAGGAATTAATGCAGTTCCTTTCTTTGTGATTAATGATAAATATGGAATTTCTGGAGCGCAACAACCCGAATTGTTTTTAGAAGCATTAGAAAAAACTTGGGAAGAGTTTTCTAGCGGTGACAAAGGTTTACAACTCATCAATTCTGGAGATTCTTGTGACATAGATGGAAATTGCAATTAAAATAAAAAAGCGAACCTTAAAAAGTTCGCTTTTATTTTTGAAATCAATAGTTAAATATTAAAATCCGTCTCCATCGAGCATATTTCCTAATTTTCCTAACACACTTCCTTCTTCTCTTCTTCCAGAAGGACCTGCATATTGCAAAATTCTGCTTGCCAATCTGCTGATAGGAAGCGTCTGAATCCAAACTTTCCCTGGACCTTGTAATTGTGCAAAAAATAAACCTTCTCCACCAAAAATAGTATTTTTAATTCCGCCAACAAACTGAATATCGTAAGAAACAGTTTGGGTAAATGCTACAATACAACCTGTATCTATTTTTAAAATTTCGCCAGGTTGCAATACTTTTTCTACCACATAACCACCACTGTGCACGAAAGCCATTCCGTCTCCTTCCAGTTTCTGCATAATGAAACCTTCTCCTCCAAAAAGTCCAGTTCCTAATTTTCTTTGAAATTCTATCCCTACAGAAACACCTTTTGCAGCGCAAAGAAAACTGTCTTTTTGACAAATCACTTTTCCACCTAAATCAGACAAATCTAAAGGAATAATTTTCCCAGAATAAGGCGCAGCAAAGGTCACTTGTCTTTTCTGATAAGAAGTATTGGTATAAACCGTCATGAAAAGATTTTCTCCTGTCAACAATCTTTTCCCTGCAGAAAATAGTTTTCCTAATAATCCGCCAGTTTCTGTTCCGTCACCAAAAAGAGTTTCCATTTGGATACCATCTGTCATCATCATAAAACTTCCGGGTTCAGAAATCACTGCTTCTTGTGGATCTAATTCTATTTCAACACATTGCAATTCTTCACCGTGAATTTTGTAGTCTATTTCGTGATTGTTCATTTTTTTTATTTTTATAATTAGTTTTGAAACCATTGAAATCGTTACAAAAAAAATCGAGCAAATTACTTTGCTCGATTCTTTATTTTCATTTTTTAATAATCAAAAACCGGAGTAAAATAAAATCTAAATTCGGCTTTATAATCAGGTGTTTCTTCATTTCTTACCACTTGAGAAACTGAAAATGGCAATCTTTTTTCTAGGTTAAAGAGTTTATCCTTTATAGGAATTTTGGCAGATTGCCCAGTTTCACTAAACCCGAGATAAGCATTAAGTTCTATTGTATTTAATAAATCTGTAGATTCTACATCTAAATCTAGATTTGCATCTACCATTTCTTTGGCAAAAGTTTCGTCTCCATCTATAAGTTCTAATCTTGGTTTTGGCAAACCTGGATTTGTATAATGAACAGAAGGCAAAGTAGCTGCTAAACTTAATCCCATCATATTGCACTTGTCTTGGTATTTATTAACATCTAAAATAATATCAATAACATCCCAAGTTGCTCTTCCTTTTACTGTTACCAATCTTTCACCACCTTCTTCTTTACTGGTATAAAAGCTGATGTTTACTTCTGCTATTACCATCCATTTTGAAGAACACGGTTCGCAACCTTTTAATAAAATATCATCTATCTTTTGTTGCAGTTTGGTATCAGTTGCATTTTTAGCAACATTCGCTAAATCTCTGTCTATTTGTGCTTTAAAAAGACATTTCAGATAATCTTCGCAAGGTTTTCCGTTAAAAGTGTTAGATGAATTGGCTAATTCTGTCGTCCAAAAATCTACTGCTTCTTTGTAGCGTTCTCTTGCTCTATTGGTTACGGTAGCATCTACACCCAAAAACTCTCCTTTTGAAGCCAATTTAGAAAGGCAATTCATATAATCTGTAACCGCATTAGATTTACAGAAATTACCTTTAGAACTAGGTATATTTTCGTTTACGAGATAAAACAAATCATTAATAACCATAGATTTTGCATTCTCTATCAAACTATTGGCATCAGATTGATTTCCTGCATTTTGCGCATCAGAAATACTTTGAAAAATAGCATTGTAATCATTTTCTGTATGGTCTCCACAATTTTGAGAATAGCCAAAAAACGACAATAATATTGCGAAAACAAAACTAATTTTGTAGATAAAATTTCTCATTAGATTGATTTTGTTGGTGGGATAATCTTCAATCAAAAATTAATTCATTTTCGGCATCGCTGGTAATTCTGAAAACTTAATATCTTTCGGAACTTCAAATTTTGAAGAAGGAATAGATGCGTTTTCCTCGAATTTGGTAGCTTCTAATGTAAAAACTGGGTTCGTCATTTTAAGCGGAACTCCTTTATAATACCACATTTTCATACTTTGTCCTTCTTTATTCATCTCTACTACGATGCAGTTTTTTCCAAGAAAAGTTTCGTTTCCTACAACTTTCCCACCTTCTTTTTCTATCATTAGTTTGAAGGTTTGGTCTTCTTGAGATTTAATCAAATCCATGGGATTTTCTTCTGCCTCATCAGATTTTAATTTCATTCCTGTTTTTTGAGTAGGATTGATGATGTAGGTGTATTCTTTATCATTAATTGTTAAAGATTTCTCATTGGTTTTAGTACCCATGATATCGCTAGAAGTTTCGGTTTCCATCGCAAATTTATCGTTCTCTATATCAATATATTGCGTCATTACAGAAGAGGTTTTCATGCCTTGAACATTCATTTCTTGTTTGTATTCTATAATGTAAGAATTCATGTTTGCCATTTCTTTGGCTACTTCTTTTACGGTAGAATCTGCGGTAAGTTTAGAATCACTTTTTTTGCAAGCAACAAGTGCTAAAGCAGAAATTAGCATTAAAAATAAATTTTTCATAAGTGTTATTTTTAGATATCGATTACATTTTCACAAATTCTACTCTTCTGTTTTGAGCTTTACCTTCGGCAGAATCATTACTAGAAACAGGTTTAGATTCTCCAAAACCTTTGCTAGATAATCTATCAGCAGAAATTCCTGCTTTTACCATAGCTTCTACCACAGATTTTGCTCTGGCTTCAGAGAGTTTTTGGTTGGCTACAATTTCACCATCACTATCAGTATGTCCTTCTACAGAAAATTTAAGTTCGGGATGGTCTTGCATCATTTTCACTACATAATTAATGGTACCCATAGATTCTGTTTTTATGGTCGCTTTATTTACATCAAATTTAATTCCTGTGGTTACCAATTTGCCATCGGTAAGAAGTTTATCATACAACGGAACTGCACCTTTTGCAATGCGTACGTTTTTAATATAACCAACAGTAGTACCTCCTGGATTGTGATAACCCAAAGAAATTCCTGAAGGATTATACCCTAGATTTGGGATATTGAGAATACGAGCATCATCCATATAAGCTTTTAAAGCTCTGGTATTGAATGAAACAGCAATATGTCTCCATTTTGCAGTTTTATCATATTTAGCACCTGAAAAGCCTGGATAAAATTTAGCTTCTATATCTTGTTTGTAATCTGCACTATTTTTATGAAAACGCAACCATTTATCATCTGCACGCATGGTTTTGTCTAACTTAATTTGGTTTTTCGTGTCAGACAGAAACAATAGATAACTGCTAGATTGTTCGCCAAAATAAGCATCAAATTCTACGGTGAATTCTTCTGGAAGGTAGTCTTGCGTATTATTTTTTATTAAAGGAATGATGTTTCCGCCACTATTGGCATTACATTTTATGAAATAAATTACATTTTGTCCGTCAAAATTAGCATTTTCTACACTCCCCTTATCTAAATCCCATTTGCTTGGGAATTCGCCGTTTTTTTCACCCTCTTGATTGTCTTCAAAAATTATTTCAGAACCTGGCACAAAATCATACTTAGCCCAAGAAAGCTTTGGGGCATTAGAATTAGCTTTTTCATTTGGTAAACCATTTTTTTGAGATTTGTCTTGATTTTTGTCTTGTTCTGGGGCTCCATTCACAGTTTTATCAATACCTTCTTCGGCTTTATCAAAAACTTTGTCAATCGTTTTATCTACTTTTTTCTGCGTACGATTTTCTGCTTCACGCTCAATTTTTTTTTCGGCTTTTTTCACCAATTTATCAATAAATTGTGCATTGTAACTAGTTGCAAAAAGTAGCGATATTGCAACTAAAGATAATTTAAAAGATTTCATAGTATTATTTTTACAATTGATATAACCCTAAGAAAAAAGCAAATGCTAAGCATTTGGTTAATGATTTTAACAAAATTAAACAAACAAGATAATTTTATCTTATTAAAATTTGTATTAAATTTACATAGAAAAAAGGTGCTCAATCAAAAAAAAAATATGATTTATATCAGCAAATCAAAAAGTTAATAAATACCGATATCATAAGCAACTAGTGCAAAAAGAAAATTTAATCAATAAAAAATCGAGCAAAATAATTTGCTCGATTGAAGTTTTATCTATATTGAATTTAGTTTTTTGTTTTACACATTAAAACGGAAGTGCATTACATCACCATCTTTCACGATGTATTCTTTTCCTTCTACTCTCATTTTACCTGCTTCTTTTACTTTCGCTTCAGAACCATAGCTCACGAAATCATCATAACCGATAACTTCTGCTCTAATGAATCCTTTTTCAAAATCAGTGTGAATTACACCAGCAGCTTGTGGAGCAGTCCAACCTTTACCAATCGTCCAAGCTCTTACTTCTTTTACACCTGCTGTAAAATACGTTTGAAGGTGCAGTAAATCGTATGCTTTTCTGATCAATCTGTTAACTCCTGGTTCTTCAAGACCTAATTCTTCTAAGAACATTTGTCTTTCTTCGAAAGTTTCCAATTCATTGATATCAGCTTCGATTTGTGCTGCTAAAACAACTACTTCAGCATTTTCTTTAGCAGCCATTTCTTCGATTTTAGCAATCCATTCGTTACCGTTTTTTATAGAATTTTCATCTACATTACAAACGTAAAGCACAGGCTTTTTGGTTAACAAGTGAACCTCATCAATAATAGATTGAGTAAAATCATCTGTAGGGAATTCTCTTACGTTTTTACCATCTTCAACAAATTTTTGTAAATTCTGAAGCGTTTCGTAAGTTAAAATATCTTCTTTCTTACCAGATTTAATGAATTTTTTAGCTTTTTCAACTGCTTTACCAAGCGTTTCAAGGTCTTTTAACTGAAGTTCTATGTCGATGATTTCTTTATCTCTCATTGGATCTACAGAACCTTCTACGTGAACAATATTTCCATTATCAAAACATCTTAAAACGTGAATAATCGCTTCACATTCTCTGATATTTGCCAAAAACTGGTTTCCTAAACCTTCCCCTTTAGAAGCACCTTTTACTAAACCTGCGATGTCTACAATTTCTACCACAGCTGGTAAAACACGCTCTGGATTTACCAATTTTTCTAACTCAAAAAGACGAGGATCTGGTACAGAAACTGTTCCTAAGTTAGGTTCGATTGTACAAAACGGATAGTTCGCAGATTGTGCTTTGGCGTTGCTAAGACAGTTAAATAAGGTTGATTTACCTACGTTTGGTAAACCTACAATTCCACATTTCATTGTAATTTATTATTTGAAATTTGAAGTTCTAATTTTATTTCGCGTTTCTTTCCGCACGTTTTCTATCTTCTTCAGAAAGGATTTTTTTACGCATTCTGATGAAGTTTGGAGTAACTTCTATACATTCATCTGCTTGAATATATTCCATACACTCTTCTAGCGAGAATAAGATTTTTGGAGCAATGTTTCCGTCTTTATCTTTACCAGCAGCACGCATGTTATTCAATTGTTTTGCTTCTACAATATTTACAACTAAGTCTCCTGGTTTGTTTTGTTCACCAATAATCATTCCTGCATAAATTTCTTCGCCCGGATCTACAAAAAACTTACCTCTATCTTGTAATTTCGCAATAGAATATTCTGTACAAGGACCTTGTGTTTTAGAAACCAAAACTCCATTATTTCTACCAGGAATCGCTCCTTTGAAAGGTTTATAATCTGTAAAACGGTGCGCCATAATTGCTTCACCTGCAGTTGCCGTCAACATTTGAGAACGAAGACCAATTAAACCTCTTGAAGGAATTTCGAATTCCATGTGTTGCATTTCTCCTTTGGTTTCCATGATGTGAAGATCACCTTTTCTTTGCGTAGCTAAATCAATTACTCTAGAAGCATACTCTTCTGGAACATCTACTACTAAACTTTCGTATGGTTCGTGGCTTTCTCCATCTACATCGTGAAGAATTACTTGTGGCTGACCAATTGTCATCTCGTAACCTTCTCTTCTCATGGTTTCAATTAAAACAGATAAGTGAAGAATACCTCTACCAAAAACTAGGAATGTATTTGCATCTTCGGTTTGTTCAACTCTTAATGCTAAGTTTTTCTCTAATTCTTTTTCTAATCTTTCTTTCAAGTGATTAGACGTTACATATTTACCATCTTTGCCGAAGAAAGGAGAATTGTTAATTGAGAATGTCATGTTCAACGTAGGCTCGTCAATAGACAATCTAGTCAATGGTTCTGGATTTTCTAAATCTACGAAAGTATCTCCAATTTGGAACGCATCAAAACCTACTACTGCACAAATATCACCTGCTTGAACTTCTGTAACTTTTTTCTTGCCTAAACCTTCAAAAATATATAATTCTTTAACTTTACCTTTAAGGATATTGCCATTTTCTTGCGCAAGACCAATCCATTGTGATTCTTTGATAGAACCTCTGGTTACTTTACCTACTGCAATTCTTCCTAAAAATGAAGAATAATCTAGAGAAGTTACTTGCATTTGTAAGTTCCCTTCTTCTACTTTTGGAGCTGGTACATATTGTAAAATCCCATCTAGAATTGGTAAAATATTATCTGTAGGCTCTAAAGAAGTATTGAACCAACCTTGCTTAGAAGAACCATAGAAAGTAGGGAAATCTAACTGTTCTTCTGTAGCATCTAGGTTAAAGAATAAATCAAAAACTTTATCATGAACTTCGTCTGGACGACAGTTTTCTTTATCTACTTTATTGATAACTACAATAGGTTTAAGCCCTAATTCTAAAGCTTTATGCAAAACGAAACGAGTTTGTGGCATAGGTCCTTCGAAAGCATCTACCAATAACAATACACCATCAGCCATTTTAAGAACACGTTCTACTTCACCACCAAAATCGGCGTGACCAGGAGTGTCGATTACATTAATTTTAGTATCTTTATACGTAACCGAAATATTTTTAGAAAGAATAGTAATTCCTCTTTCTCTTTCTAAATCGTTATTATCCATAATTAAATCTCCAGATTCTTGATTATCTCTGAAAACATTAGTAGCATGGATAATTTTATCTACCAATGTGGTTTTCCCGTGGTCCTATCGTGACTGGGAAACAGATCGGAAGAGCACACGTCTGAACTCCAGTCACTCCGCGAAATCTCGTATGCCGTCTTCTGCTTGAAAAAAAAAATAAAAAAAA
>OGVG01000018.1_pt1 | contig 24063 bp, 32 predicted proteins | sample 1575691 | NCBI WGS metagenome assembly OGVG01 (sample SAMN07581545, study PRJEB24739) | freshwater metagenome | reverse complement strand
GCTATAAGATCGACGTAAGAATCCTCGGTGAAGAGTATCAAGGTAAGAAATTCACTGGCTGTGATATTCCTATGGAGCTTTACTTCAACAAACGTCGTCACAGCTTTAGTACAACCGAATTGAGAGGGCGCGTCTTAGCAGCTGAAGCATCGAAGGCTGCTAAGACTACCAAATAATGAAAGTAGCATTAATCACTGACGTCCACTGGGGCGCTCGCAACGATAGTCAAGCTTTCGTAGAATTCTATCGCAGATTCTACGAAAATTGCTTCTTCCCTACGTTAGAAGAGCAAAAGATCGACACCGTCATTATGCTAGGTGACACGTTCGATCGTCGTAAGTACACCAACCACGCAACTGTAAAAGCTGCCAAAGACATCTACTTCAACACGCTTCAAGAACGAGGCATTACAACGTACATGCTCATCGGCAACCACGACACGTTCTACAAGAATACGAACGAGGTCAACACAGTTGACTTGATGCTATCTGAGTACGACAACATTGTGTCAATCGCAAAGCCACGAACTATTGAAGTTGGCGGTGCGAAGATCGCAATGATCCCTTGGATGTGTACTGACAATTACGCAGAGTGCTTAAGTGAGATGAAGAACACTGAAGCAGAAATCTGCATGGGTCACTTTGAAATAGTTGGCTTTGAAATGTATCGCGGTCAAGAGTGTCACGAAGGTTTGACTTCAGACACGTTTAAGAAGTTCGACACTGTCTTTACTGGTCACTATCACCATCGTTCTACACGTGGAAATATCACTTATCTCGGCACTCCTTACGAGTTGACGTGGCAAGACTACAATGATCCAAAGGGCTTTCACATTTTCGACACTGAAACACGTGAGCTTCAGTTCGTTCAAAATCCATACACAATGTTTGTGCGTCTAGAGTACAACGACAAAGGCGTAGAACCTATTGACTTAGATGCACTAGATCTATCTCACTCATACGTTAAATTAGTAGTTGTGAATAAGACTGACTTCTATAAATTTGATCTTTTCATCAACAAGCTATATACAAAAAATGCTCATGATGTTAAGATTATAGAAGATATGTCAGAGTTTGAAAGCGGGTCAGTAGATGAGAACGTCGACCTTGAAGACACGCTCAGTATCCTGTCCACTTACATCGAATCTCTGTCGACAGATGTAGACAAAGAAAAGATCAAGAACTTTATGAAGTCACTGTACACAGAAGCAATTAACATTGAGGTTGTATGAGCATAACGTTTAAAAAGCTTACATACAAAAATTTCCTTTCGACTGGTAACGCGTCAAATACGATTCTTCTGAATAAGTCACACAGTACGCTAGTGATCGGAAAGAACGGCGAGGGTAAGTCTACTTTCCTCGACGCGATTTGTTTTGCGCTATTTGGAAAACCATTCCGCAACATCACTAAGCCACAGCTCATCAATTCGATCAATGGAAAGAATTTGCTAGTTGAATGTGAGTTTAGCATTGGCACTAAAGAGTACAAGATCATTCGAGGCATGAAGCCAAACGCCTTTGAGATATGGTGTGATGGTGTTATGCTGAATCAAGACGCTGCAGCTAAGGACTATCAAAAAGTTCTTGAGCAGCAGATTCTTCGCCTCAATTACAAGACTTTCACACAAGTTGTTATCCTTGGTGCAGCGTCATTCGTGCCGTTCATGCAACTGCCTTCAGGCCAACGCCGCGATGTTATTGAAGATATTCTAGACATTCGTATCTTCTCTGTGATGAATCAAATTCTCAAGGATAAAGTTCAAAGCAATAAAGACGAGATCCTTCGTATTGAAGATGCAGTCACTCTAGCTAAGGAGAAAGTGAGTGCGCAGAAAAAGCTTATCGCTACGATCAACGAAGCGAGAGACTCCACAGTTGAAAAGTTGGAGACAAAAATTAACGAGGCACTTGAGCAAATCAGAATTGCGCAAGAGAAATCGTCCGCTTTGGGAGAGGAAGTTGAGGCGCTTACTAAGTCTGCATCCAAAGAATCTTCAATCAAAGCAGACCTCAAAAAAGTCACCCAAGCAAAGCACAAACTCGAAGCCCGTCTTGATGCGATTCAAGAACGGATCGATTTTATGGCTGAAAGGGAAGACTGCCCAAGCTGCCAGCAAAAGATTCCGCATGAACATAAGCAAGCAACGATCGCTTCGGCTCAGGAAGATGCAACCAAGTATGAAGATGAGAAAGCCACTTTGGAGAAGTGCGTGGATAAGCTTAACAAGAAGCTTGAGCGCATTGCAGAACTAAACAAAGAACTGACGCAAAAGAACATTGAGCTCTCCACGTGCAATAATACCATCACTCTTCTAAATAAGCACATTGCTGACCTCAATCGTGAAATGAGAGAGCATAAGGACGATACGAGTAATATCGACCTAGAGAAGCAAAAGCTCAAAGAACTCGCTGAAGAAGCTATGAATATGCTTCAGATGAAGACTCAACTTGGCGATCAAAAGAATCTTCATGACATTGCAGCGCTGCTGTTGAAAGACACTGGCATCAAGACTGCGATCATTCGTGAATACCTGCCTGTCATGAACAAGCTGATCAACAAGTACTTGAACATCATGGACTCGTACATCCACTTTGAGTTGGATGAGAGCTTCAATGAAGTAATCAAATCACGCTTCCGCGATGAGTTCACGTACGCATCGTTCTCAGAAGGTGAAAAGCAGCGTATTGACCTTGCGATCTTGTTCACGTGGCGTCAGATCGCAAAGATGAAGAACTCAGTCAACACCAATCTTCTGATCTTCGACGAAATCATGGATTCTAGTCTAGACGCCGCAGGCACAGAATCTTTCATGTCGCTGCTAGACACCTTTGGTGCAGACACAAACATCTTCGTCATCAGCCACAAAGGTGACGTCTTGTTCGATAAATTTCACAGTGTGATACGTATCGAAAAGAAGAACGACTTCTCAGTCATAGTCTAGACCGCACATAGCGGTGTACAATAAATCGTTCATGGTGTATAATTTCTCTAAAGCATGGAGAAAAATACATTATGAGCTCTATTGATCTAGTCGCAAAACTGTTGGCCACGGAGAACTTGACTGTTGTCCGCGCCAACGCGTCAACTGCATCCTTTGACGTATCCACTCGAGTTCTGACTCTCCCAATTTGGAAAAACATGTCTCCTGAAATCGAGACTATGTTTGTTATGCATGAAGTTGGACATGCACTGTTCACTACTGGTGAAGAATGGACTAAAGCTCTCAAGAAAGTTGAAGATCGTAAAGATCAGCGCTACCTTCGCGGCTATATGAACGTTGTAGAAGACGCTCGTATTGAAAAGTTGGTCAAGCGACGCTTTCCTGGCTCTCGTAAGTCTTTCTTTGCTGGTTACAATCAGCTTCTTGAGCGTGACTTCTTCCGCCTTAAAGGCAAAGACGTAAATTCTCTTCAACTTGTAGATCGAATCAACATCTACTTCAAGGGTGGCATCACCACTGGCGTGAAGTTTGATGAAGAAGAGAAGGAATTCGCCACTCGAATCGATCGCTGCGAAACCATCGAAGAGATGATTACCATCGCTCAAGACCTCTACGCCTTCTCCAAGAAGCGTGCAGAAGATCGGAAGGCTCAGACAGCGGACGACGATATTTCAATGTCTGATTTTGATGATGAAGATGATGAAGACGACGAATACTTCGATGAAGTCTTTGACGGCGAAGAAGACAGCGAACTGTCTGACCAAGAAGATGAAGACGCAGATTCTGGTGAAGAAGACGAATCTGAAGAAAAACGCCAGGCTAATGCGTCTGGTAACGGTGATGTCGAAGACGATGACGAAGATCTAGAGTCTCAGACTGATAAAGCCTTGTCAGAATCTCTAGAAGAGCTCGCAGACACTTCTATCAAGTACGAGTATTGGGAGTTCAATACTAAGCTTCCTCATGATCCTGTGGTTACGTACAAGCAAGTGCTAAAAGACACTGCTGAAGCGGAAACTCGCATGAAAGAAAGCACGTACAACTACAAGGCCGAGTACGATAAGTTCATGACCGAGTCTGAGCGTATGGTGAACTACTTGGTCAAAGAATTCGAAATGCGTAAGTCTGCTGAAGCTTACCGTCGTACTACTATTGCTAAGTCTGGATCTCTCAACATGAACAAGATCCACGCTTACAAGCTGACCGATGACATCTTCAAGCGTATTTCGTCAGTCGCTGACGGTAAGAACCACGGTATGGTGTTCCTTCTGGATTGGTCTGGCTCTATGCAAAATGTCATTCAACCGACTATCAAGCAAGTCATCAACCTTGTGATGTTCTGCCGTCGAATCAACATCCCGTTTGAAGTTTATGCTTTCACTGGCGAGTACAATCGTCGTAAGTGGAGCCGCGAAAAAGCAGAACGCTCATATTGGTTTACCAATGAAATGGCTAACACTCGGGATAAGAACATCGTTTTTAGCGATGCTCACTTTGACCTTCTAAACTTGTTCTCATCTAAGATGACGAATCTAGAGTTTCAGACGATGTCTCGTCGCTTCGTGAGTGGATATGCTATGTACTGCAGTGGCTATCATATGAGCAGTACTCCTCTGAATGAGTCTTTGATGTATATGCTGGACTTCTTACCAGCCTATAAGCGTCAAAACAACATTGAGAAGCTGACGTTGATCACGCTTTCAGACGGTGCTGGTGGTGGACTTCGTCACAATAAGCGTATCTCAACTTATGAGTATGGATCTGTTCCACGCGTTAAAGTCAAGAACTTCATCACTGATCCTATCACTGGCAAGAACTATGAACTGACTGACGAATCTTGGCTTCAGACTGAACTTCTTCTGAAGGTGATCAAAGAACGCTACAACGTCACGACTCTTGGGTTCTACATCACTGAAACTCGTCGGCGTGCTCTAAGTTCAGTGTACAACGATCACTTTGGTCGGTATGCTTCTGAAGAGCAAATTGAAACGATGCGTAAGAGCTTTAGGGAACATGGATTCTTCTCGCTGAAGGGTACTGGACGTGATGACTTGTTTATCATTCCTGACACTTCTACGAAGATCGTTGACGGCGAGCTTGAAGTTGACGCTGACGCTTCGGCTGCTCAGATTGCTCGTAAGTTTGGTAAGATGTTTACGACTAAAAAGACTAGTCGTGTACTGCTAGACAAGTTCATATCGTACGTCGCTTAACAGTGTACAATAAATCAAAATCTAGGTATAATATCTCTATATCATGAACAAGGAGTGAAAGATGGACTACAAAGACGAATTCGAGTCTAAGATGTTTGAGCTGTTTCCGGACATCAAGACGACTGGTCAAGTAGATCGTAAACAAATTCAAGCGACTATGGACGCGCTGGGTTCTACCAAGTATCCAGGCTGGCTCACTAAGCCGGAAATGCGAGTTGCTCGCGGCGTCTTCTCTATCGTTGGAGGTAATGCAGTGCCTGCAACATCTAATCATGTAGTCGTGCCAATTCACAACGCACCACGATCAACGTTCATTGCCGGTCAAGATGACGTCAAGTCTCTCATTCCAGTGCGTGACAAGAATTACGTAGCGTTCGGTAACCATAAGGACGTCGACCAGATTGTGAAATCTGGTATGTTCTATCCTACGTACATCACTGGACCTACTGGTAACGGTAAGTCTACGATGGTTGAACAAGTCTGTGCTGTTAATAAGAAGCCTCTTATTCGAGTCAACTTGAATATGATGACTGATGAAGAGCAGCTCATTGGCTCCAAGACTCTAGTAGACGGTAACGTTGAAATCGTCGAAGGTCCAGTGATGATCGCTATGCGCACTGGTGCTACTCTTCTGCTTGACGAGATTGACGTTGGTGGTGCTAACACTCTCCTGTGCCTTCAGCCTATCCTTGAAGGTAAACCCTTCTACTTCAAGCTCAAGAACGAACTCATCACTCCTGCTCCAGGCTTCAACGTCTTTGCCACTGCTAACACTAAGGGCAAAGGTTCTGACGATGGTCGCTACATCGGTACGAACATCCTCAACGAAGCATTCCTTGAACGCTTTGCAGTGACTCTGAACCAAGAATATCCGTCTGCTAGTGTTGAGAAGAAGATTGTTCTCAACCTAATGGAATCCTATGGATGTGCCAATGAAGAGTACGCAGAAACCCTCGTTAAGTGGGCAGATGCTATTCGTAGGACTTTTGAGGATGGTGGCGTAGACGAACTCATCACGACTCGTCGACTCACTCACGTGGTCCGTGCTTACAGCATCTTCAAAAATGAAAAGAAAGCAGTTGAACTGTGCTGCAACCGGTTCGACGACATCACTCGTACTGCTTTCATCGACTTGTTCGACAAAATTTCAAATGAGCCTGTACAACAAGCTCAACCTGTGGTAGAATCTACTAAAGTGATGGATTCGAACGAAATCCCCTTCTGATTTGTCTTGAAAGGAACTATATTATGAACTACGCAAATCTCAATAAAACTCAAAAACGCGTCATCGACGCTTTCATTAAGCTTCGTCCTGAACTGGCGAACGCTTCTACGATCACTCGACCTGAAGTCGAAGATCTCTTCAGCCAATTGATGGCTGCACGAGAATCCGGCGGTGAGAAGATCGGTTATCCTATGTGGCTTGTCAAAGGTCCGAAAGCTGGTCGAGGCGTGTACATCTTCCCAGCTCCAAATGTAGATAATACGAATGCAATTGATGCTGTCGCTAAGCGTGCTGCAGTGACAACTAAGGAAGACGAAGAATTCCTTGCTGAACTGCGTGAAGCTGGCATCGAAGCATAATTTTAAGCGTCAGAGGGTATGCCATCGCTCTCTGACGCGTGTTCGCGATGGCGTTATTATGGAGTATGAATGACACGAACTAAACCGACACTCGATGAAGTATCTGCTTCTCAAAATACAACAACTGGTCCTCGTAAGTTCGACGGCGGCAAGCTTGAATACGGGCTAGTTCCTCCTCTCGCTCTCAAAGAAATGGTGAAGGTGCTTACTTTTGGCGCTCAGAAGTATGAACGTGACAACTGGCAACGAGTACCTGACTCAAAGCGTCGCTACTTTGACGCACTCCAGCGCCACCTCTGGGCATGGAAAGAAGGTGAAGTCATCGACCCAGAATCTGGCATTCATCACCTTGCTCACGCTGCATGCTGCTTGTTTTTCTTGTATGAACATGACGTGAAATATTCTAAGGATGAAGTATAATGTGGTTCTCTAAAACGAATAACGTTGAAGTTGCTGAACTTCGCAATCGCATTCGTGACTTAGAACTAGAACTCGTTCGTAAAGACAACTCTCTAACTGAAGCAAACGCAAGACTTCGCAACATTGAAGACGCTACGACGAAAGCTTCAGTAGTGATTGACTTTGATACTATGCGAGTCTTCTCTATTGAGCGTAATATCTCGAACAATCGTCCATGCACAATCATTGGTTACTATATGAGTGAGCCTGTTCTGAGTTCTGATGGTGAAATGATCGTCAATCGGGATGACGTTAAAGAGTGGACTCTTTACTGCAATGAACAACGTCATGAAGAACTCGTGCGTGCTTTCAAAGGATGGAAAACAAAATGACTCAGCCTCTACCTCTAATTGAGCAACCGTTCACAAACGAATTCGGTACGATCAACGTAGGTGACACTGTGATAGCAGTGACGACTGGATATTCTCACAACGTCAGCGTCAGCAAAGCTAAGTATCTCGGATACATTGAATCAGTCGGCTGGCGTGGCGCAATAGTGAAGAAAGTCAAATTAGAAGTTCAAAACTTCCGCAATGTGTGGTATTATAAAGGTACTGACACTGAATGGAAGTGGAACTATAGCGACTACCACAAAGTCAAAGATCAACTTGAAACTCGTCAAGTTCCATACTTCCGAAAGACTACTCTTAATCTAAACCGTATTGCACCAATCAAAGATAGCGAACACTCAATCGTGGAAACTGTCGGAAAACTTGTTTAAGGAAACTATACTATGAACCTATCCAAAGAAACTCTCGCTCTCATTCGCAACTTTGCAGGCATCAATGGCTCGCTTATGCTTAAAGAGGGTAATACTCTTGCAACGATCAGTGAGGGTAAGAACGTCATGGCAATGGCCACGATCGCTGAATCGTTCCCACAAGACTTTGGCATCTATGATCTGAATGAATTCTTAGGCGCTGTAGGCATCTTCAGTAACACTGTACTTGACTTCAAAGAAAAGTTCGTCACTATTAGTGACGGTGGTACCTCTAAGATTAAGTACTTTGCTGCAGGCGAAGGCATCGTTAAAGCTGCACCAGCGACTATCAAGTTCCCGACTCCAGACGTCACATTCACTCTGACTCATGAGCAGTTGGCTATGATTCTTAAGACTTCGTCTGCGCTTAAGGCCGGTGACGTTGCAATCACTGGTGATGGTACTACTCTTCGTGTTATCGTATCCGACAAGAAGAACGCAACATCCAACGCATATCAAGTCGACATCGGCGAAACTGATCAGACTTTCAAGGCGAACCTCAAGGTTGAAAACCTGAAGATGATTCCCGGCGACTATGAAGTAGCTGTATCTTCAAAGAAGATCTCACGCTTCAAGAACACTGGTGCTGACATCACTTATTACGTTGCGATCGAAGCTGATTCGGAGTTTTAAGTATACATAAATCTGAGTGTGTGGTATAATATATTTTTGTGATGGAGTGAACATGGAACAATTTTTGTGGACAGAAAAATACCGTCCTCAGACTATCGAAGAATGCATCCTTCCAGAATCGATGAAGAAGACTTTCAAAGAATTCATCGATTCTGGTGAGTTGCCGAACTTCTTGTTTTGCGGTGGTGCTGGCGTAGGTAAGACTACTGTCGCCAAAGCACTGTGCAACGAAGTTGGTGCAGAATATCTCTTCATCAACGGTTCTGAAGAATCTGGCATCGACGTTCTGCGTAACAAGATCAAGAACTTCGCTTCATCAGTTTCACTTACTAACTCTAAGAAAGTCGTAATCCTTGACGAGGCAGACTACCTCAACGCCAACTCTACTCAGCCTGCTCTTCGTGGTTTCATTGAAGAATTCAGCAATAACTGCCGATTCATCTTCACGTGTAACTTCAAGAATCGTATCATTGAGCCTCTGCACTCTCGCTGTGCTGTAGTCGAATTCAAGATCGAAAACAAAGAAAAGGCTACCATCGCTGCATCTTTCTTTAAGCGTGTAGTCAATATTCTTAAGACCGAAAACATTGAGTTCGACAAAGCTGTTGTCGCTGAACTTATTGGTAAGCACTTTCCAGATTATCGTCGTGTTCTCAACGAACTTCAACGCTATTCTGTAAGTGGTAAGATCGACTCTGGTATGTTGGTCAACATTGGCGACGAATCTTACGCTGACTTGGTCAAAAACCTCAAAGCAAAGAACTTCACTGAAGTTCGTAAGTGGGTTGGCAAGAATTCTGATGTAGAAACTACCGAATTGTTCCGTCACCTCTATGACAAAGCAGTCGACTACATCGAACAAGGTTCTATTCCTCAGCTTGTCCTCGTCCTAGCAGAATACCAGTACCGCGCTGCTTTCGTGGCTGACAAGGAAATCAATATCATGGCTGCTCTCACTGAAGTCATGGGTCAACTTAAGTTCAAGTGAGCATCATGACTGAATTCGTTATAGCAGTAATTGCACTCTCTGTCGGGATTGGTATCGGCTGGAGGATTCGAGAAATGCACGCTGAGAATGTAGTGAAGAACTACCTTAAGCAACATGAAGAGGCCTCTAAAGTCGATCACGCATCTGTGATGAAGGTCAATGTTGAAAAACACAATGATCAGTACTATGTGTATAATTCTGAAACCAACTCGTTCCTTGTGCAGGTCACGAACAAAGAACAGCTGATGGAGTACTTCACTAAGAAGCACCCAGATAAGACTATTCTTATGACCCAAGAACACCTTCAGATGATTGAAAACACATGAGCTTCTTTGACTATCTCAATGCGATCAATACAACTAAGAAGGATCTGATGAAAGAGGATCCTCTTAGTGAAAAGGATTACGTTCCTTTCATGATCAATCGTGGTCTCTCTTATTTTCCTGATACGATTCTGTATGCCAACGAGATGAATAAATATGCTAGTATTCCGAAGGACTGGCAATTTGCATTCTATCTCAACGGCATCAAACCAAAGAAGCGCTTCAGTAAGTGGAGTAAGAAGGATCAGAATTCTGATGACATAACTCTTATTATGAAGGTCTATGGTTATTCGGCATCTCGTGCAGCAGAAGCACTTGAGATTTTAACTGAACAGCAATTGTCTGAAATCCGCTCGGCTTATAAAGTGGGTGGCAGGTAATTTAGTGAAGTATAAATAAATTCAGTTACCCGTTATGATAACTATAGGAAGTGATATGAACACTGAATTGATTTACTTTGACTGGACGCCAGAGTCCATGCTGGAAATTATTCTTCCAGAACCTGACAATTTTTTGAAAGTACGTGAGACTCTGACTCGCATCGGTATTGCGTCTCGCAAAGATAAGACGCTATATCAATCGTGTCATATTCTTCACAAACAAGGTCGCTACTTCGTAGTTCACTTTAAAGAATTGTTTGCACTTGACGGTAAGGAAGCTAACATCACTACCGGAGACGTTGAGCGTAGAAATACTATCGCCAATCTTCTACAAGATTGGGGATTACTAAAGATCGTTGATCCTGCGAAAGCAGAACAGCGTATTTCATTGTCCCAAATCAAAGTCGTAGCCTTCAAAGAGAAGAACGACTGGGATCTCGTAGCCAAGTACACAATTGGCAAAAAATCTGCAACTAAATAATGGAGAAATCTATGTTCCAATTCGAATTGACCCTTGATGAAGCTAACCTAGTCCTCGCTGCTCTTGGCAAGCAGGCTTTTGAAGTAGTTGCTCCTCTGATCGGTAAGATCAAGCAACAAGCTGAGCCTCAACTTCCACGAGTTCAAGCTGAACTAGAAGCTGCTAAGAAAGCAGCTGACGAAGCTAAGGCTGCAGAAGCTCAGGCTTAAAGAACCCCTACCTTAGGGCTGTTTGGTGCTACAGCATAAGGCGTCCGCGAAATTTCACTGATCCGCGATAGTGATCCCCGTATAAAGTAAGCGGGAAATACTGTGCCTTCGGGGCAGTAAACAACTCAATCATTCTTGCTTAATAGGAGAAACAATTATGACTACTACAGTCAAGCGCATTAGTCCTTCACTTACAATCACTTCACGCATCGTTCATGGCTTTAAGCTGAACACTGCATGCAAGACCGCAATCTAAGTAAGGAGAAGACAATGACAAAAGTACCATCACTCTTTGGTCAACTAAAAGACTTCGACAAATTCTTCGTTGGATTTGACGACCAGTTCAACCGCATGGCTAAGCTCCATGACGATCTGACCAAGCACATTCCAAACTATCCTCCATACAATATCCGCAAGACCGGTGACAACACTTACTCAATCGAGATGGCTGTTGCAGGCTTTGGTCAAAGCGAAATCGATATTGAGCTCGACGGCGACAAGCTGATCGTTCGTGGAAACGTTGCGTCTCAAGAAAATGAAGAAGCGGGTAACTTCCTATTCAAGGGGATCGCAAATCGTGCATTCACTCGCGCTTTCGCAATCGACGACCACATGGAAGTGAAAAACGCTGAGCTGTTCAATGGTATGCTTAAGATTGTTCTTGAGCGAATCATTCCTGAACACAAGAAGCCTAAGAAGATTGAAGTAAAATCTAAGGGCGAAAAGCAGTTCTTACAAGAGTAAGGGGAAGAAAACACGATGACACCGATTAAGCTGTCATCGGATCTTCAGAGAAAGGAAGTCATTGCGCACTTCCTTTCTCTTCCTAAAGAAGATCTGAGACTTAGATTCGGATACACTCCTACTGACGCTATCATTGAAAAATACGTCAATGATACTTGGGATAAATCAGACAACAGTTGGTACGGGATGTATTATGCTGACCGTGAAGGTGTTGTCGCTACTCTTCATATTGCACAAATGGATTCTGAAACTGCAGAGCTTGGCTTTACTGTTTCAAGCGATCTAAGGCGTAGAGGAAATGGTGATGCGCTGTTCAAGCGAGGCGTTACATGGGCAAAGTCAAGAGGAATTAAACGCTTGTTTATGCACTGCTTGTCAGAAAATGTTCCAATACAGCGTATCGCAAAGAACAATGGTATGCACGTAGTACGATTGATTGCTGGAGAAGCTGAAGCTGATTTAGCTCTTCCTTATGATCCTACATCAATCGTTCATCAAGTTTTGCTGGACAACATGGCGATTTATGACATGATGCTAGTGAATCAATTGAAATTTTTCAACAATATAATGCTAAGGAAAACATTATGAGCATTCGTGGTTTTAGACTCACTACTGGTGAAATCGTTCTAACTCAAGTCAAAGAGCGTAAAGAAGGCATCATCGTCCTTAAAGATCCAGCACAAATGGTTATGCAAGAAATTGAGCCAGGTCGCGCAGGCGTTGGGCTGCAAGCTTTCCTTCCATTTGGCAGTAATATCGAACTATACGTTGGCAGCATCACTGCTGAGTTTGACGTAGACGTTCAAGTCGAAAATGAGTACAATCGAATCTTCGGTGCTGGCATTGTCATCGCTGGCGCAAACGACATCCCTGTTCTAAAGTAAGTTTACTTTAATGCGAAGCCATGATATAATTACTATATCATGGCTTTTTTCCGTTATGGGGTCTCATGAAGTTCTATACATCAGTCAATCGTTATGGCAACAACATCCTGTATCGTGGGTATGACAACGGTACACGCGTCAAACGTAAAATAAAATTCAAGCCTACTCTCTATGTGAAGGGTAAAGGCAACTCTAAATTCCATGCACTAGACGGTACTAACGTAGATCCTATCAATTTTGATAGTATGCGTGACGCCAAAGAATTCATCGACAAATACGAGCAAGTCGAGAACTTCACTGTCTACGGCAACACCAACTTTATCGCGCAGTTCATTACTGATGAGTTTCCTGGAGAAATTCACTTTGATCGTTCTAAGATCCGCGTTCACAACATCGACATCGAAGTAAGTTCTGATGAAGGGTTCCCTGAACCAAAAGATGCAAAGTATCCTGTCACTGCAATCTGCATCTACGACAACATTGTTGACACCTACTATGTTTGGGGTCTCGGTGACTACGATGTAGAAAAAGCTCTGCTAAAAGATACTCGTATTCAGTACGTCAAGTGTAAAGATGAAGAATGGTTGCTCAAACTGTTCGTGAAGTTTTGGCATGACGAGTTCACTTGTCCTGATGCAATCACTGGTTGGAACGTTCGCGGTTTCGACATTCCATATCTTGTCAACCGTATCATGCGCCTCCTAGGTGAGGATGAAGTAAAAAAGCTGTCACCTTGGGGTCAAGTCGATGAAAAGATGGTTACTATGCGAAAAGGGCAAGTGCAGATGTTCGATCTTGTTGGCATCGCACAGCTGGACTACATGGACTTATTCCAAAAGTTCGGGTACTCCTTCGGTCCACAAGAAAACTATCGTCTTGATACTATTGCCGAAGTCGTTCTCGGTGAAAAGAAGTTGTCATACGATGAGTATTCCAATCTTGCCAACCTCTATAAAGAAAACCATCAGCGCTTCATTGACTATAACATTCGTGACGTTTATCTGGTTGACCGCATGGAAGACAAGATCGCAATGATCACATTATGTATGACTATGGCTTACAAAGCCGGCGTCAACTACAGCGACACGTTTGGAACAACTGCGATCTGGGATCAACTCATTCACCGCACCTTGATGGCTGACAACATCATCGTTCCTCCAAACGTCAACAAATTCAAAGGTGACTATGACGGTGGTTATGTTAAAGAACCTCAATGCGGTGTCCATGACTGGGTGTGTTCTTTTGACGTCAACTCGCTATATCCTAACATTATCGTTCAATGGAACATGAGTCCTGAGACAGTAATGAAAGGTCACGTAGAAACTAACATTACAGTGGAGAAAATGCTCAATGGATACGTTAATAAGACACCTCATTCGATGGCTGCGACAGGTCAATACTTTGATAACTCTAAACAAGGATTTATGCCAAGAATCATTGAAGAGATGTACGACGAACGAGTACAAATCAAAAAGAAGATGCTTGCGTCTAAAAAAGAACTTGAAGCGTGCGATAAGAGCAACAAACAGGAAGTCTATCGAATTGAACGAGACATTGCACACTTCGAAAACCAGCAAACCGCCATCAAAATCCTCTTGAACTCGCTTTATGGCGCGATGGGCAACAAGTACTTCCGTTACTTCACAATGGAAATCGCTGAAGGTATCACCATCACTGGTCAGTTCATCATTAAGTGGGCCGAGAAGCACGTAAACGCTTTCCTAAATAAAACCCTCAAGACTGATAAAGATTACGTCATTGCTATTGATACTGACTCTGTGTACGCTGGCCTCGCTGACTTAGTTAACGCAGTATGCCCAGACAGTTCAATGGACAAAAAGGTTGACTTCCTAGACAAGGTTTGTCAAAAGATTGAATCTGACGTGCTTGATGTAGCGTTTAAGCAGCTAAAAGAAAACTGCAATGCGTACAAGCATCGCATCACTATGAAGCGTGAAGGAATCGCTAATCGTGGAATCTGGACTGCTAAGAAGCGATACATTCTGAACGTATGGGACAACGAAGGTGTTCGTTATGCAAAACCAAAACTTAAAATCATGGGTATTGAAGCGATCAAATCGTCTACACCTGCTCCTTGTCGTGCGGCTTTTAAAGACCTCTTTAACATCCTCATCTCTGGGACTGAAGCGGAAACACAAAAGTTCATTGAAGATTTTAGAAAGAAGTTCGCCGCTCTTCCGGCTGAAGATAAGGCCTTCCCACGCGGCGTATCGTCAGTTAAAGACTATGTCGACGCTAAGACGATCTACAAGAAGGGTACACCAATAAATTCTCGTGCTGCTATTCTGTACAACTATATGTTGAAGCAGACTAGCACTCAGAACAAGTATGAAACTATTAAGGACGGCGAAAAGATCAAGTACATCCACTTGAATCCACGCAATCCTCTTCGCGAAGATGTCATTGGGTTCTATACCATTCTCCCACCTGAGTTCGGTATGCATCAATTCATTGACAACGACAAGCAGTTCGAGAAGGCATTCCTCGACCCTGCTAAAATTATTTTGGATGCTATCGGATGGAAGGCTGAAGAATCAGCTTCTCTTGAAGACTTTTTTGGAGCTTGATAAATGGAGAATCTATCTCACTATGTGCGTGTTTATGATGACGTTTTCAACCCAGAGTTTTGCAACAGCTTAATTCAGCTGTTTGACTTTGAGAATAAGAAAGACTCTCAGTTCATGCGAACGTCTGAACATCGATGGGACGAAGACTATCGACGATTCCGTGAAATTGACATCACCAAAGCTCCTCAATTCGGGCAATTCATCGAACCGTATTACGCTCGCATTCGTCAAGTCTACGATCATTATAAATCAGTCGTCGGCAATCCTTTCTTCCCGCACCAACATGCGTTTGAAGATGCTCGCATGAAAAAGTATGAAGCCAACGATAAAGATCAGTTCGGTTGGCATATCGATGTTGGCGATAAAGTCAGTTCTAGTCGGTTCTTAGTACTGTTCGCGTACTTGAACGATGTAGAAGAAGGCGGTTTGACTCGCTTCAAGTCGGAAGTAGATTTTACAGTAAAACCTAAACAGGGTAGAATAGTAGTATTCCCACCGATGTTTATGTATCCTCATATCGGTGAAAAGCCCGTCAGCGGACCAAAGTATATCCTCTCAACTTATATACATTACGTATAAGGAAACAATATGAAAGTTCTGAAATTCTCTGCAAGCTGGTGTCAACCATGCAAAATGCTAGCCAAAACTCTTGAAAGCTACAAAGGCGATGTTCAAATCGAAAACATCGACATTGACGAATCACAAGAAGTAGCAATTCGCTTTGGTATCCGTGGCGTACCAACCTGCGTTCTCGTTGACGACAGCGGCAAAGAAATTAAGCGTCAGTCTGGCATGATGATGCTGGATCAGTTTGAAGAATTCGTGAAGCAATAAGATGTTAGACATTAGGAGAAACGTTATGCATAGTGTAAAGATCAATAAGGATGAGTTGCTAAAGATTGTTCGTGAGAATAAGACTAAGCACGTTTCTGAGTATGAAGAAGCAGTGATTGACTACAAGACTGGTGTCGTCAAGCTCGCAAAGGAAAACCTAAAGCTCGCCAACAGCGGCGATCTGTCTAAGATTGCTCGAATCAAAGCTGCTCCTCATGCTCCAACTTCATATGAAGATAACTATAATCGAGCAATCAGAATGCTTGAACTTAGCGTAGATGAAGTTATCGAACTCGAGGAAGACGTGTTTAATCAGCTAGTCCTCGATGAGTGGGCTTGGAAGCGTGCGTTCAGCGCTATGAGTGCTTCATACAAGTCACTATAAAAGGAACATACATGAGCATACTAGAAAAAATCAAGAAAAATACTACGATTAAAGACAGTGCTATTCTAGCACAATCGAAGTTCTTCACCAAGAAGGACATGATTCCAACCTCTATTCCAATCATCAACGTTGCGTTGAGTGGTCGTATGGATGGAGGTCTCACGCCAGGTCTCACTATGTGGGCTGGTCCGTCCAAGCACTTCAAGACTGCGTTCAGCTTGCTGATGGCGCGTTCTTACTTGGACAAGTATCCTGAGGCTGCACTGTTGTTCTATGATTCTGAGTTCGGAACTCCACAATCATACTTCGACAGCTTCGGCATTGACACTGAACGCGTTCTGCATACGCCAATCACCAACCTCGAGCAGTTGAAGTTTGACATCATGCAGCAGATGGATAACCTTGAGCGCGGTGATCGAGTTATGATCGTCATCGACTCGATTGGTAACCTTGCTTCTAAGAAAGAAGTTGAGGACGCGCTTGAAGGTAAGTCAGTTGCTGACATGTCCCGTGCTAAGCAGATCAAGTCTCTGTTCCGTATGGTTACCCCTCACCTCACTATCAAAGACATCCCGATGGTCGTGGTGAATCATACGTATATGGAACAAGGGTTGTATCCAAAGGCAATCGTCTCAGGCGGCACGGGTCCTTACTACTCAGCTGATAACATTTTCATCCTTGGCCGTCAACAGGAAAAAGAAGGCACAGAAATTGTCGGATACAACTTCATCATCAACGTCGAAAAATCACGTTATGTTAAAGAAAAATCTAAAATACCTGTTAGCGTATCTTTTGATGGTGGTATTAGTAAGTGGTCTGGCCTATTGGATCTCGCTCTCGAGTCTGGACACGTCATTAAGCCTTCCAACGGTTGGTATCAGAAAGTAGACAAAGAAACCGGTGAGATTGAAGACAAGAAGTACCGCATCAAAGACACTGACACTAAAGACTTTTGGTTGCCGATTGTAACGTCTAAGTCCTTCAATGAATTCGTTCAGAAGAAGTATCAGATTTCACACGGTGACATTATTCGCGATGAAGACATCGCTGCCGAAATGGCATCAATTGGAGAAGACGATGAGTGATGAACAGCTATACGAAAGCGATCTGCTAGATGCATTTGCAATGACTGCACTACAAGAATTGCTCAGAGACGATCTGAACAAACCAATTGAACATCAGATGGGCTATGCTTGGGCGACTAAGTATGCTTACATTATCGCAAACTCTATGATGGAGGCACGCAGTGCACACCACGCCGCTCAGACCGCATAAGGTCCTCGGCAGATCAGGGTATGGAGGTGATCTCCATGCTCTGGCCTTAACTTCAGGAGACTTCGCTGGAATCGTATTCTCATACAATTCAGTGCAGTTTTCTGAAGTGAAAGGTGAAGACGAGGACAAGCTTAAGATACATTTTGAATATGAAGTCCATGAAGTGCCACCGCACTTGCGTGAATACGATAAAGTCGCTTTTGAAAAAGAACTGGGCGACTTTATGGTAGAATTGTTATACTATGGACTAGAACGTGATCATTTGGGATTTATCCCTGAGGAAAATAATGAGCAAAATCGAGAAAACGATCCTATCGAACCTGATTCACAACGAGGAGTTCGCTCGTAAGGTTGTACCATTTCTCAAGCCTGAATACTTTGCTGATCATTATGAGAACGTCATTGCAGATGAGCTGCTGACGTTCTTCAATCAGTACAATAAACCAGCATCACTTGACATCCTTGCCATTCAACTTGGCAAGCGAAAGTTAAGTGAACAACAGATCGCTGACGTTGAACGCTACATCAACGATCTTCACTTCAAAACCGACAACATGGAATGGTTGCTCGGCGAATCTGAAAAGTTCTGTAAGAACCGTGCAGTAACCAACGCAATCCTTGACGCATTTGACATCATTGAAGGTAAGGACAAAGTTCATACAGAAGATGCAATCCCATCAATGCTTCAACAAGCGTTGGCAGTTTGCTTTGACTCTTCTGTTGGCCACGACTATCTTGAAGACTTCGAATCTCGCTACGACTTCTATCACCGCATCGAAGAAAAGCTTGAGTTTGACCTGAGCATGTTCAACAAGATCACTAAAGGTGGTCTATCTAAGAAAACTCTCAACGTCATTTTGGCAGGATGTGTTCACCCTGATACTCAAGTAAAAGTTCGTTTTAGGAAGAAAGTGTAAAACCTAGTCTGTAGCCATTTGCTAAGTATTCATCTAGTTTTTCTGGCTTGATTCTTGTTCTATGGCTACCATTTGTTACGCATAACATGCCTTTAATAGCCTTTCCTCCAAGTGAAGCATATTCAGATCGTTTTTCTTTGTCAAAAATAGCAAGGCCTTGTTCAATTTGAGTTTTTGAACCGGCTTTTCCTCCAAGCGATGCATTTCTTTTGAAATTTTCTGGATTATGAATACCGATCTTTTTGTCAATTTGGCTAAAGGCACCCTTTCTTCTCCATTCTAATTTTTTGTCGTCCGACGCTCCATGAAAACCTATATCGTTATCTCTGCACCACTCACCTACTATTTTGCGTTGAACCGAAGTAAGATTTGCTCCAAGCATATGCATTGATCGCAAATCGTTTGGATTTTTATAAATTTTCCACAATAAGTAGTGTGCTAACACATGTTCACGAATAGTCAAATAAGTAAAGTTAGATTCTTCGTCAACTCCTCCAGAATGTTTTGGAACTATATGATGACGATGCAGATTTGATCCTCTTTGCCATTGTTCTTTGATTGTACTTTTTGATGTACATAGATTAAAATAAATTTGTTTAAACATTATTGTCTCCTGTTCCGGCTAGAATTATTTATACGAGGACCACTGCTATTATGGTATGGCAAGAAAAAAATATTTCAATTTCTGAAATCGAAACACTGCTAAATGAAGGGTATGAAATAGAAGTAGATTCTCCAGATGGGTTTGTCCCAGTGTCAATGTTTGTCGATAAAGGCGAATGGGATGAATATCAATTAACATTACGCGACGGTCGCGTTGTTCGCGTAAATGAAAATCATCTCTTTGAAACAGCCGATGGTTGGGTGTACGCAAAAGACATGTATAGAGGTAAGTTTCCTTCATATCTAGTCTTAACTGACACTGGATGGGTTGACGGCAGAGTGACTAAGACCGGAAACAAAATTCCAATCGTTGATATTCAAGTAGAACATGAAAATCATAGATATTATACAAATGGCATAAGTTCGCATAATACCGGTGTTGGCAAAAGTTTGTTCATGTGTCACGTTGCAGCAGCTGCACTGATGCAGTCTAAGAACGTTCTGTACATCACTATGGAAATGGCAGAAGAACGTATCGCTGAACGTATCGACGCCAACCTTCTGAACATGACGATGGACGAACTTGGCACTTGTGATCGTGACATCTATCAGACTCGAATCGGCAAGCTAATCAAGAAGAGTGCGGGTAAGCTAATCGTTAAGGAGTATCCAACTGCGTCTGGTCACGCTGGTCACTTCAAAGCACTGCTAGAAGAACTAAAGACTAAGCGTAACTTCGCTCCCGATCTTATCGTAGTTGACTACCTTAACATTTGTGCATCATCTCGTTTGAAACATGGAACTGGTGTGAACTCTTACACTTACGTTAAGTCTATTGCCGAAGAACTACGTGGTCTAGCTCAGGAATACAACGTTCCTCTGTTGACTGCGACACAAACTACTCGAGGTGGCTATGACAACACCGACGTGGATCTTACTGATACCAGTGAATCTTTTGGCTTGCCAGCAACTGCTGACCTTATGTTCGCACTTATCAGCACAGAAGAACTCGAAAATCTTAACCAGATCATGGTTAAACAACTTAAGAATCGGTATAACGATCCTAGCTACTACAAACGTTTTGTTATTGGCGTTGATCGTTCTCGAATGAAACTGTATGATGTTGAAGAATCTGCTCAGACTAACATCGCTGACTCTGGTCAAGTCAAAGATGATGGCCCAGCATTTGACAAATCGTCATTCGGTTCACGTATGAAGCAAGCAGGTGACGGCTTCAAATTTTGATAGTACACTAAATCACACAAAGTGTATAATATAATTTTAACGGAGAAAACATATGAGTATTAACTGGGTAGCCGATATCGCCGAAATGCACCGCAAGTACGGCGTCAAAGAAGCAGTCGCAAACTTCGATAAGGAAAAGTTCCAGAAGTTTCTTGAGTTCCGCATCAACTTCCTACAAGAAGAACTGGATGAACTAAAAGCTGCACAGAACGCAGACGATGTTGTAGACGCTCTAATCGATCTTTGCGTGGTTGCAATTGGTACGCTTGATGCGTATAACGTCAATTCATATCTAGCTTGGGATCAAGTTCACGCTGCAAACATGGCGAAAGAAGTTGGTATCAAAGCTTCTCGTCCGAACCCACTCGGTCTTCCAGATCTAGTGAAGCCTGACGGTTGGGAAGCCCCACAGCACTTCGACAACATTGGTCTGTTTAAAGTGTTGTTTGACCAACCTCAGCCTGAAGTAGTTGAAGCCGCTCCAGAAGCAACAACTGAAGAAGGTGAAGTAGCACCAAAGCGTAAGACTCGTAGCAAGAAGGTCTAATTTAGCGGAGTTTATAATGTTTAGCCTCACCGTGTTTGGCTCAATCTTTGACAACAAAACGGACACAAGAGTTGACTTTGAAACTTTTGAACAATTCGAAAGATCACTATATCATCTATCAACACTTCCTGGTTATAAAGCCAAACGCGGTGAGTTTGTAAAAGATAAGAAGGTCTCACCTCTTATCTCTCCTGCAGTGTATAAACCTGGCACCACCCGCGCAAACGCAAACGTGATTGAATGGGCAAGCTGGGCTGCTATTGACGTTGATAATCATGTATTTGAAGGGGACTTAGAAAATGAGCTTCGTAGTAGGTTTGGTCGTTGGACTTATGTGTGCTATAGTACTGCAAGCAGCACTCCTTCACAGCCGAAGTTTCGCCTCGTATTCCCACTTACAAGACCTGTGCCAGCGAATGAAATCAAACACTTCTGGTACGCACTTAACACTGAATTTGGATGCATGGGAGATGAGCAAACTAAAGACCTCAGCCGAATGTATTATGTCCCTGCGCAATACCCTGGTGCTCACAACTTTATCTTTAGCAATCGTGGTGTTTCTATCGATCCAAGTGAGCTTCTAAAAACTCATCCATGGACTGCGCCAAATGAATCGACATCATTCATCGACCGCCTCCCTCCAGAACTCCAGAAGGAGGTTATTCTTCACCGCCAAGCAAAGCTTGAAGAAGGAAAACGAGACATTCAGTGGACAAGCTACAAAGACTGTCCTTTCGTCAACAAGCGACTCGTCACTGAGTACAAATCAATCGCAAGAACAGACGGAAGTGGTCGATACTCAATGATCTACAAGATCATGACGTCGATCGCGTGTAATGCAATCAAGCAAAAGTATCCTATCACTGAGTACGAAATCGTTGATATGATTCGTCAACTTGATCGTGAAACTTCAAATCGATACGCTAAACGTCCTCTGAACACTGAAGCTTCTAGAGCTATTGAGTTTGCTTACAAAAACGTCTAGTTTACAAATAATCGTGGGTGTGATATAATAGTTATATGATAAAGTCTTAATCAACTAATGAACTCTCTTCTTAAAGATGCAAGCACGCTCACTGAATCATACATGAAACGAATGAAGTTCGTTTGCAGAATTCAAGCAGATGAGAAGTACGTCGATTACGGCCTGGAAAATAACTTAAAAGGCATCTACGTCTTTTACACTATTGACGAAAACAAAAAGGTTGTTTATCTTGGTGAAACGACTTCTTGTTTAAAAAACAGAATCCGAAGTCATAAGCGTTCTCTGAGAGATCCTACGTGGAAAACTGAAGTAACTGGCAGAAAGTTCGACAAGTATAACGTTGATCGTATGCAAGAGTTTGACGTGTACTTTATGCAGTATGAAGAAGAGATCGCTAAGTATGATTCTCGTACTCTTGAAGGACTCTTCAAAATTGTTCTGAATCCTATAGTGTTTGGATAAAGCGAAAGCGAATACATTATGAAACTAAGTAATCAAGAAGCACTCGGAACTTTAGGCGAACTGTACTACCAAGCAGTGTTTGGTGGTACTTTGTCGTCTTATAAGTACGATTCCGATAAAGACTTGACTGAGGAAAACGGAACTCACGTCGAGATCAAAACTCAAAGCCGACATCCTAATGGCTCATTTACTGTCAACAAAGCGCACCAAACGAATCTTCGTAAGTGTCTCTCTGTTGACAAGTTGATTTTTGTAGAATACAGTCTTAGTGATACAATAATCATATACGAATGTGTTGATCGTGAGTACTTTAGCACGACCACAGCTGATGGACGAAACATGGCGTGTTTCCCCATCGACAAAATGAAAGTTCTGAAGAAAATCAAGCAGCCTAAGCTTGCAGAACTTATGCGCAACTTTTCTAACTCAAGGACCCTCAAACATTATGACTAAGCAATTCACTCGTGCATCTGCAAACATCCTCCTTGAAGCAGCTGAACTTCAAGAACGTAAAGGCAAGGATTATCAGAATCCTCTGAGTCGAGTTCGACAAGCTGATCACTATCCTCGTGGCGTTTATACGATCCTCGATACTGTGAACGGCAAACTCCTTCGTATGTACTCCGTTTTGGAAACGATGGAAGCTGGTGGCAAGATTAACTTTGAATCTGTCGAAGATTCTGCGATTGATGCAATTAACTATCTTTCGTTTGTGGTTGCATATCTTCGTGGTGACATCGACGGCCAAGATCCAAAGAATGACATCTTCAATCGTCGCGGACAAAACAATCAAGCTCTCATTCCGGAAAAGTTTCGTGCACAAACTTCTGGAACTATCACTCTGACAGTCGACTCTACTAAGTCTGTTATCGAACCAGTAGAACCCAAGTACAATTTTCAACCGCTGACCGACATCGTCAACAGCTGGGGACGTAAATGATTTTCATCAATTCTGTTTCTGACATCCGCGACCAGTTCGCTGCGCTTTATCAAGACGGTGAGTTCGTAACCGATAAGTTCGGCGGCAAAGTTCTTGAAATCGTTGGTGCATCATTCATCGCTGACGAAGAACTGATCTTTGGTGCAGTCAATGAAGACTATGTTAAGCGTGAACTTGATTGGTATCGCTCAATGTCTCTGTACGTAAGTGACATTCCCGGTGGTGCTCCTAAGATCTGGCAACAAGTTGCATGTAAGAATGGCCGCATCAACTCTAACTATGGCTGGTGCATTTGGTCTAAAGAGAATGGCAACCAATATGACAACGTAGTCGCAGAACTGAAGAAGAATCCTGACTCTCGTCGTGCAGTGATGATCTATACTCGCCCGAACATGTGGAATGACTACAATGAAAACGGCCGATCAGACTTCATGTGTACGAATGCAGTTCAATACGTTCTTCGCAACGGTAAGCTGAATGCAATCGTTCAAATGCGCTCTAACGATGCTTGGGCTGGTTATCGTAACGATTTTGCTTGGCAGAAGTATGTTCTAAACTGTGTTGCCGAAGACATCAACTGCGCAGTTGGCGAAATCATGTGGAATGTAGGTTCTCTCCACGTATACGATCGTCAGTTCTACCTTGTAGACCACTACGTCAAGACAGGTGAAATCTCTATCA
>OGVG01000016.1_pt1 | contig 26920 bp, 20 predicted proteins | sample 1575691 | NCBI WGS metagenome assembly OGVG01 (sample SAMN07581545, study PRJEB24739) | freshwater metagenome | reverse complement strand
CAACATATCAAGTAACCGTAACAAATACCAACACGGGAGAACTGTATAAAGGATATGCTGAAGTTGTTAAAGCGTTTGGATTCAAAGTAGACAATAGAAATATCAGCAACAAAATTAGAGCATTCATATATGAAAAGTGTTATTCCGGAGAAATCGTAATAAATGATTCGGAGCTACACACACATGCAATGAAGAAACACGAACAAGCTCTACTACTCAAGTCCCAGGAGAATGAAAGAAAACAGAAGTTTTCAAAAATGATTTCTGATAGATTTCGCGGAAGAAAACAAACAGACGATCATGTCGCTGAAAGAGTTGCATCCAGAAAACGATGGATGCAAGAAAATCAAGAACAACATAAAGCTAATATGAACAAGATCAATAAGAATCCAGAAAAGATTCGTAAGACAGCCGAAAAGCATCGTGGAATGAAGAGGTCAGATGAAACGAAGCAGCGAATTAGAGATTCTAAGATTGGACAAGTCAGCGGAACAAAAGATAAAACTACCATATGGAATCCATTAACGGAAGAGATTCGATATATACCAAATGGAGACCCGTGTCCAGATGGTTGGATATTTGGTAGACCTAAAGAAAAGAACAGCAGAGGCAAAGCATATAACAACGGAATAACAGTCAAGTTGTTTAAAGATCACGAAACAATACCACATGGTTGGATAAAAGGAGCTTTGCCAAAACCAAGAAAGAAAAATAAACAAAGTTAAAATTTCTAAGATTTCTGATTCATTGTCATATGAATTGCTAAATATTTCAATCTATGTCTGATGAAAAGGCGATTCAATCAATGCAAACAGAAATCTATAGAGGCAATATCAATCTGAAGAACTCTGGCGTCAAAACAGAGTTCACAGAAGAGAACATCCGCGAATATGTCAAGATATGTAATGATCCGATATACTTCGTGAACACATACTGTAAAGTAATTCATATTGACAAAGGCGTTGTTCCGTTCAAGCTTCATCCATATCAAGAGCAGATGATTCGTCATTTTCATGGTATGGATGATGATGGTGTTGTTCATCCGGACTGGAGATTCTCACTTTTATTAGCCAGCAGACAATTAGGTAAAACTACGGTTAGCGCAGCTTACATTCTCTGGTTTACGATCACAAACGCAGAAAAAACATCAGTGATTCTTGGTAACAAAGCATCTCTCGCAAGAGAAATTCTTGACAGAATCAAGTTGATGTATGAATATTTGCCAGCATGGATGAAACCTGGCATCGTTGAGTGGAACAAGGGTAGGGTAAAGTTTGAGAATCGTTCTCAAATTATTACTGGCGCAACATCAGCAAGTGCGGGTCGCGGTCTCTCAATTTCGCTACTATATCTCGATGAGCTTTCCTTTGTGCAACGAAACATCGTTGAAGAATTTTGGACTTCAACATATCCAACAGTTTCTTCGGGCAATGAATCTCGAATTCTAATATCAACTACACCGAATGGATATGACTTTTTCTATAAGTTGTGGAAAGAATCAGAAGAAGGCATCAACGAATTTCGACGAGTCAAATTTAGTTGGGAGGTTCATCCAGATCGAGATGAAAAATGGCGCATCACCCAAGTAAAGAACTTGGGTCAAGAGAAGTTCGATCAAGAATTTAGTGCAGAATTTCTTGGAGCAAGTGCGACACTTGTTAAAGCATCAGTATTGTATAAGTTGCCCAGATCAACAGCAAAACAACTGATCCAATCCAATAATTCGTTGTTACAATACGAAGCACCCATCAAAAATCACTTCTATGTGATGTGTGTCGATACTTCTCGTGGCAAAGGACTTGATTACTCAACGTTTCAGATCATTGATATTACGCAGTTGCCGTACAAAGTAGTTTGTACATACAGAGATAATAATATCTCGACGCTAGTGTTTCCAGAAGTCATCTATCGACTAGGCGAACTCTATAACGATGCATTTGTTCTGATCGAAACAAACGATCTCGGTCAGCAAGTCGCAGACATTCTCTTCTATGATCTTGAATATGAGAATGTCTATATGTCATCGTCAGAAGATATTAAAGAAGGTGGCGGTGGTCGCGGATCGTCGCCTGGACTGCGGACAACAAAGAAGACAAAAGCTGTTGGTTGCGATATGCTCAAGTCTCTCATAGAGAATGATCAGTTGATTGTCAATGATGCAGAAACGATTTCTGAGTTCACGACATTCATTCGTGTGGGTACTTCATACAAAGCAGAAGAAGGCAAGCACGATGACTTGGTTATGCCTCTCGTAATGTTTGCCTATCTGACAACGCAACCAGTCTTTAAAGACTTGTTTGATTTCAGTCTACGTGAGCGATTCTTTGCTGCTCAGTTGCAGGAGATCGAGGATCAGATGCTGCCTATCGGCTACGTTGATCGCGGCATTGATAGTATACCAGAACCGACGTATTCTGGTCGTGGTTGGGTAGAAGGTCAAGATGACACATTTCAGTTTTAACTAGGAGAAGAAATGGATTTACATTCCGCAGTTCAATTCGTTGCAAGCAAGTTTCGCTACAAGAAAGATGACAACGTTCTCATTGATTCTTGGTTCGTCATGCGTGATCGAGACGATAAGTATCTTGGCGACTGCGAAGACTTCTCGCTCACTGTCTTCTGGCACGTTGCAGACAAGAAACTCTTCAAGTTTCTATTCAATCTGCTTGTAACGCATAAGTATAAACTATATCGATGCAAAGACGTAACTGGTGGTTGGCATGTTGTTGGTTCTATCGATAACACATACTTCGATAACTGGACGCTCAAAGCACTCGAAAAAGATGAGTTCTTTGCACGAACTAAACATCAAGTGAAGATGCGCTATGTTGCGCCACTGATGATCATGCCACTGATTAAAGGACTATTCAAACGATGAAATACGATCAAATTGCAGAAGCATACATTCAACTGTGCGAAGACTCTGCTTGGATAGATGAAGACTTCGATACGTCAAGCACCGAGTACGTTGAGCTAGCTGAAGCAGAGTATCAGGGCAAAGAAGTTGAGTTGAATAAGCCATTCAGGACTCCTGGCGCGAAACGCAAGTTCGCTGTCTATGTCAAGAACGGTGAGGGACGAGTTGTTGTTGTTCGATTCGGTGACCCAAACATGTCCATCAAGCGCGATGATCCAGAGCGTAGGAAGTCGTTCAGGGCGCGACATTCATGTGATACCGCGAAGGATAAGACAACGCCTAGGTACTGGAGTTGTCGATTCTGGGAAGCTGGTACTTCTGTCTCTGATCTACTGAAGTAAGAGAGCGAATGCAAGGGGACTTCGAAATGAAGTCCTTTTTATTTTGCTTGACAAGACTTTTCTATGCTGTAAACTTCTCGCGTAGGAGGTAAGAGCAAGAATCTGCGTAACCAAACACACTTTGGAGTACGGAAACATGCCTTGTCAAAATGGACGAACTCTCAGTGAGTGCATCTCTCTTGAAGTCAAAGAACTCATGAGTCTTGATCGTTGTCAGATCGAGAAAATTTTGCGTGAACGCTTTCGCTCTGAGCACTTTCTTCGACTTCAACTTGAGAAACTTCTTCGCGATATGTCGAAAAGTCGCACACTTTTACAAAAAGATCGCTATAATCGAATTATTGGTTAAGTGAGTGTGCTTTGCCGACCCCACATCTACTTCGAGACAACAAAGATTCTAGACTCTCTTTGATGTCTTGAGTGGAGTGAAATGCTTCCTCAGAGCGGTACTGAGAGTAAGAGGCGGAAGTCTCAAAATGAGTCTCGTTGACTCATACGATTTTTGTAACTTGTTGATTGTTTTGATGTACAGGTCTCATGGATGTGTATTTGTGCGAGAAGCACTTATTTCACATCTATGAGATTGCAATCAACAGTTTTTGGAGAATGATTATGCAGTAATTGACATCAACGCAGATCGAGTCACGATTCATTGAAGTTTAACAAGCTAAGACCGAATTGTCTCGATCTGCTCCAGATGCTTGCGCTAAGAAGGAACTACGTTCCTTCCCTCGTGGCGCAGCAGGCGCTCGTTGTGCTCGTTGCTTGGCAGCGCGTATATGTTGCGCCAGAACGCTGCCCAGCCCCTGAAGCCGCACAGGCGCATGTATGCGGCAATCAGGCCGGTGGCGGTGCGGATGATCATTGCAGTGTCAAACCTGAATCCACTGGCCCGCAGTGGTCGAGTAGCAGAATCTAACAACCTGCCCCGCCGCCAGCGTGATGTTGGCCCCACCCGTCAAACAGAACGTGGAATTTCCTGTGCCAAGTGGCAAATGCTTGATAGTCAGGTTTCCATTGCCAGCCTCAATGATTAGGTCTCCATTCCTTCCATAATCAGAAACTGTGTTCGGTGTCGTCGCAAAACCAGCTCGATAGATACTTGCTGCTGTCGCTGGGGTAATGACTACCTTCGAGTATCCCGTAACATCAATCACCTGATCAGCACCGACAGGAGTCAATGTTGCGGTAGCGTAACGCACCGTTTGTACCGACAAGCGGCGTGGTGAAATCGCTGTTACATAATGAGCGTTATCGCCGTATATGTCCCCGGTAGCCCACTGGCGCATGATCGGATATACCGTCGCACCCTGCTTGAATGAGGTGATCCCCACGTTATAAAAGGAATCATTCTGGTCAAAGAATCTTCCGCCGGACTCTGAGTATAGGTGTGCAAGAGACGGAGTACCCCCGCCAGGGAATACACTACCAAAGCATAGTTTCACTGGCTGAGTGCCACCGTTGCTGCCGAACTTGCAGTTGATGAGGGCCTTGTACGCTGTGGAAAGGTTGTTTCGATCAATCTTTCCACCGATCACATTGAAGTTACGGTAGTTGTTTTGGACCTGTATTCCGGCGCCTCCCGTTGTAAGGGAACCGAACTCCTCGATATTACAGCCATAAAGATTGATGTCGGGCAGATCGTTAAACGAAAAATCGTCCTGAAATCCATCAGTGCCATCTGTATGGTTGCCAAACACTCCCCAGTAATCTGCAGAGTTGACCCCGTTGCAGGAATACATGGAAATTGTGCCGGTAAGTCTGTATCCGGCTTTGCCAATACCAGCGGTCAATGCATAGCACGAAATCCAAGATGTGCCGGGACCGCAGCCAGTGCGGAAAGAGTGTCCGTTATAGCTGTACGATGACACATTCTGCACCACCATGGAAAAAAACTTTGTTGCGTAGAGTCCATCACTCCCCGATTGCAGGTAAAGATTTCTTAACTCACCGAGATACACTTCACTGGTAATGTTTGAAAAATCCAGAGCTTTTCCCGTTGCGGAGTCCCCGACAATAGCAAAGTCCCGAAAGAACGGTCGCAGATAATTAATAGCGGCCGGCTTAATACCGTTCACTCCAGTACCGACGATATTAATCTGGCTTGCCCACGGACCGTCACCGTAAATAGTGATGAACTGCTTTGAAATCACCAAATCAGATGTGATTTTGTATTTTCCAGCCGGTATGTAAAGAGCCGCCCCCCATACTGCGTGTCTGACTGACACAGATTGATTGCCGCCTGAATACCTGCTGTACTGTCAACGACTCCGGTTGGATCAACTTTTGCACCAGAAACCCCGTTTGCATAAAAGTCCAACACGCTCACCATCTCCCGCAGCTTCGCCTGCACAGTCGTAGCGGCTGCGCCGGTGCCGGCTGGGAGGTAGCCGACTTTAGATGCTCCACTATTGCCAGCAATATCACTCAAAGCACCCTGAACAGTTGTCGAAGAAATATTGCCGCTTGGCGTAAAGTCTACATCCGCTGCCGGAACACTCTCAATATTATTAACACCAGTAATTCCACCGTTACCGCTAATTTGTACTGCCATTTTCTCTTATCCTTCTTTAAACAATTGTCCATGTACTACCGTCTGGCACAGTCACAACTACACCACTCTCAATAGTCAGCGGCCCAGCACTCATACCGTTCTTACCAGCGCTGATCGTGTAGCTTGAAGTCACAACGTTATTGTTCTCGTAAATCACGCCTCCACCAGACGCCTGACTAACGCCACCGCTGAGTTGAAAGCGAGTACCGTCATAGAAGATCGAGTACGACTGACCAGCTTTGATATCGAGAGCAGCAAGTGCAGTTGAGCCAGACTTAGTGATCGACTTAGCACCAAGACCGTTGATGTTGATCGTTACAGCACCAGTGTTGTCATTTACGGCAACAAAGTAATAGACGTGACCAGTCGTATATGCAGTAGAGACTGGATCACTCGTTGCAGTCAAAATATTAGTGCCAGTCAGACCAGTCAGAACTCTATTGGTGTATTCTGCTTTCTGTTTTGCTGCTTGGATATCAGTATCAAGAGACTTCCAGTTGCCATCCATCTCTTCATATGTCAGAGCAGCATTCTTTGTCGTTGTTGCTGACGGCGCAATCTGAGTTGGCGTGCGATAAGTTATATTTGCCATTTAATTTGCCTTAGAGTTTTCCAATAGTTTCTGAACTATTGAACTGAGTGATGCAACTTGTTCTTCAAGCGTTTTGATTTTCAATTGGTCATTCTCTCTAGCACGCTTTTCTGCAAGATATTTATTCAGCAGCTTATCATCTTGAACAACAAGTGAACCGTGAGGTCCGCGAAACACTCCGCGAACCTCCTTTCCATCAACATCTTTAACTTTGATCATTTATGCAACAATAATGACTCGATAGTTATTGACTTCCGGCGCTTTAGCTGGATTGCTTGAACGCAATACACACTTCAGATCGTATGTATCGAACTCTGCAAGATCATAGAGATAGAACTTGTAGTCAAAGACTTCGCCGCGTTTAGAAGAGAGATTACGCTCTTGATCACACTTGAGAATCTTCCATTCAAGATCATCGTGTTTCACGCCTGAGCCAGACTTGCTTGTGCGAATGTACCAATCAACGCCGGATTGTTGCTCTGAGTAGATTTCAGAGAAGAGATTCACGCCAGTTGAAGGTGTTTCAAGCGTAAACTTCTTCGTGATATAGCGAGAAAGAGCAGTGCCGCGACCAGCAGAGAGTTCTGAGTTGAATGTGCTGATGACCGATGTTGCAATTGCATCGACGCCAGTTGAGCCGTCAGTGCGAGTAAACACAACTTCTGGTGGTACAGAATAGTTACTGCCACCAGAAATCATGACAATCGTGCTGATGTTGCGACCAGCGATTGCGACAGTCGCAGTTGCTCCAGTGCCGCCACCACCACTCAGCGTCACTGTTGGTGCAGAAGTATAGCCACTACCACCGTTATTCAGCGTAATCGACGCAACTGCACGTGGACTCAACGTTGCCGTTGCAGCAGCACCAGTACCGCCACCACCACTGAATGTCAGACTTGGCGCTACAGTATATCCACTACCACCACTCACAAGAGTGACACTCGCAACACTTCGAGTCGTTAGCGTTGCAGTTGCAGCAGCACCAGAACCACCGCCACCACTGAATGCAACTGATGGTGCAGAAGTATATCCACTACCACCAGCAGTCACCGTAATACTAGCAACGCTTCGAGTTGTTAGCACTGCTGTTGCAGCAGCGCCAGTACCATCACCACTAATTGAAACACTCGGTGCAGAAGTATAGCCACTACCACCGTTTGTCACAGTGATTGCAGTTATTGCGCCACCAGAGATAGTTGCTGTTGCTGTTGCTCCAGAACCGCCACCACCGCTAAACGAGACAGTTGCAGTAGTATATCCCGATCCACCAGCACCGACTGTGACAGATACAACGCTTGCAGTTGTTAGAGTTGCAGTTGCAGCAGCACCAGTGCCGCCGCCACCAGACAATGTTACTGTGGGTGCTGATGTGTAACCACTACCACCAGAAGTAACTGCAATAGATGCAACACTTGCTGTAGAAAGAACTGCAGTTGCTGATGCGCCAGAACCGCCGCCACCGCTACTGAACACAATGTCTGGTACACTCGTATATCCACTACCACCAGCAGTAACTGCAATAGATGCAACACTTGTGCCAGCAAGCACAGCAGTTGCATCAGCACCGCTACCGCCGCCACCAGTAAACGCAACAGTCGGCGCAGAAGTATAGCCACTACCACCAGCAGTTACAGTGACACTCGAAACTGCGGTTGTACCGAGAATTGCTGCTGCTTCTGCACCAGTACCGTCACCGATAAACGAAATCGTTGGTGCTACAGTATAACCGCTGCCGCTATTCTGTAGAATAACTTGACTGACTTCACCAGTTGATGTGCCAGCGCTCAAATCTTCGCCAGCTTGATCTCGCATACGATAGTTATACGAAATCAGTGATGGCGCATTTCGAACATCAATCAGCGGCGACACATTCTGATTAGTTGTCGAAAGAGAATACTCGATCAGTGTTGATGGATTGCCACCCATTCGAGCAGCTTCATTATATGTAGAAGCAATCACTGAGTTAGTGTTGAGATAAGTTCTGCCTTGCAGAGACATATCAAGAACTTCTGCAGCAGAGTATGTGTTTAGATTGCCACCGATGTAGTTTAGTTGAGTCGTAGTGATTTTTGCAGAGATCGATGCATCTGGTGTTGCATACGCTGGAATGTTGCTCACAACAAAGTTGGTTGGCTTGTTTGCGTTAATCAAAAAGCCAGCTTCAATGATTGCGACCAAAATTGCGCCTGTGCCGCCACCACCACTCAGCGTCACTGTTGGTGCAGAAGTATAGCCGCTACCCACATTGGTAACATCGATACGAACAACACGACCATCTAGAATTGCAGCAGTTGCAGCAGCACCAGTGCCGCCGCCACCAGTAAACTGAACTGTTGGAGCACTCGTATAGCCACTACCACCAGAGTCAACTTGAACTTCTCGAACTTGTCCACCAGTCGCAACAGCACCAGTCACGTTTGCTGCAGATGCTGCATTGAATTCGTATGTGTATTCGTCGATGATTGCAGTGACTGTACGTTCACCAGACAAGCTTGCAGCAGCAATCCCGTTGTATGTAGCGCCAGCATCAACAGCGATGTAGACATTAGAACTAACTTCAAGACCGTGCTGAACAGTTTGTTGAACACGAACAGTTGTTTCACCGGATACAGTTGAAACATGTTGTCCAGAAACACCAAAGAAATCTGAGACCGCTTTCATTCGCACAACGCCGTTTGTTGCAGTGCTGAACTTTGCAATGTTTAGATTGAACTTGATGTCTTCGAACTGTTCTGCTTGCCAAGTGATGTTGTTTTCACTCTTGAACAGAGAGCCAGAGTATGGTTGTTCAAAGATGATGCGACCAGTTTCAAGAGACTTTTCACCAAGCTTTGATGTAAAGAGATTATAGTTCTTTGAGTTACTGAATACAACAAAGCAATAGTCTTTATCCTCTTCAAGATAAACTGGAACATCAAACTTGAAGTTCGTTGCAACAGATGCATTCTGCGAAACATTAATCTCAGAAGCATCTTTGATGCAAATATATTCAGACTCTGTTGGCGCAAAAGCTTGTGGATAACCGTTTACCATTGGACGAATATCAACGCGAACAGGAATCGATGCATCTTTCGTGTTGAAATACAGATCGATTGATGTCAGATAACAACCGCCTTTGATGCCGTATGTGAAGAATGACTGTGCGAGTGGATCGCTACCACCGCTACCGCCACCACCAAATTGTCGAATAACTGGAGTGGGTGGTGGTAAAACTTGTTCAACTTGAACAGTATTGATCTGCGTAATCGTTGTAACTGGCTGAAAGAGCTGCTGCACACCATTAGATGTAAAAACAGTTTTTGCAGAACCATAGACTGAGCCAGCAATTGACAGCGAAGCAATACTTGGCGAATCAGTAACAATGATCTCGCGTGTGCCGGTTGCAAACTTGCCTCCAGGCACAGCAAACGTCACAGTCACTGCGCCAGTCGAGTCAGATGTGATTTGTTGTCCGATTACACCACCGAGCGGTGCACAATACTGATTCACTTGAACACCGTCGAAGAAGATGTTCATTGGCGTGTTTGGTCTTGCGCCAGTCAGTCGTAGCGTTAGCGTAATTGCTCGAATGAAGCTGATTGATTGAACGCCAACCAGATTTCGTTGTGTTTCTACTCGTGTTGCCATCTAAAATCCTTAATTATTAACTTTATTTATCGAGCAATTCGATTCAAGATTCGATCAAGTGCTGCTTGAATGCAGTCGGTAGACCAGTAGAACGGATGAACGGCAAATTCACGACAGGCATCACAGTAGATACTCTACGATCAGTTGAGATCGTAGGACCACCAGGGAAATTCACAAATCTCGTTACAGTTACATTTTCTGTACGATTCACAACGACTGTTGGTAGATCGAGAATTTCAATCCAGCTGTCAGTCTTTGGTGTAACACTCAACACACCGTTCCAGGAAATCACTAGGAATGGGTTCAAGTTAGTAACTCTTGAACTCAGTGGTTGACTAATCAGTCGAGTCTCTGTGTATGGCAGCGAGATGATACCGTTAGTGACTTGATAGCCAGACGATTCGTCTTCAAGCACAAGAACGGGGCAGTCCATCTCTTCAACTGCCGGTACAAGCGCTCCACGATCAAAAGCAGCACTGAACTGTTCACTATAGATATTTGCAATCGTTAGTGGCGTGTCAAAGCTTTCAACAAGATAGCCAGTCTTGAATCGAGTCAGACCAGTCTCTGCATCAATAACGTCATAGTTCACAACAGATGATTCCGTTGCGTTCAGTGTTGAGAACTCTTCAAGTCTACCAACTCGATCTGATAGACTCGCAATATCTTTCATCGTGAATCGATCAACTGCAAGTCGAGTCTTCTTGATATCAATCACGCTCTCTGTATATGCTGGCACAAAGTATTGCTCAATTGCAAGTGCTTCTTGTGCAACAATCGGTACGACTGGATTCTCATCCGGCACACCTTGAATCACACTCAGCTTACCGTTGACTTCAAGTGTCAGCACATCATACCTGGGCACATAGTATTGCACAGACGTTCTGATGAGTTCGCCAGAGATGAGAACATCACCAACTACAGCACCAGTAGAGAAATCGTTTGTTGCATTAACTGATGGACGCAGGTCGATACAGTTCTTTAGATTGTATTCTTTGCCAGTCGAAGTTGAAGTATGATATAATGCAAAGTCTTCATAGTTCGTGTTGCCAGCATATGAGTCGTAGATGAAGAAGTCGCCAACGCTGTGATCAAAGTAGTCATATGAGACAACGATGTTGCCGGATGGAGCAGGTGCACCTGCTTTCAGTGAGATGCTTGACAGAAAGTATGCAAAGTCAGTTTGGCCGTTGTTCAGTGTGTAGTTGTTTGTCACATCGCCGGTTGCATCAGCAATGCTGTTGATGCGATACACATCTGGATTAGTGAGAGCAACAGTCGTAGCACCGACCGGCATAGTCACAGTATCGACAAATGCAGTCAGCGTTTTGCTTCGCGGCACAGTCGCTGTCTTGTCAACTGTGACATATACGCGAACTGTTGTTGAAGCTGGACCACCGTCGAGACTTAGCGTATTGCCAGCAATATTAAGAGAGAATAGCGATATTGAGACGACACCGGAAGAGCTGAATGCAGCAAACGTACCAGCTTCTGGTGTTTGCATCACGCCGTTTGAAATTGAAACAGAACCACTGCCTGATGCGTTTGTTGTGATAATCAGCGTCTTCTGAACAGTATACAGATAGTCATAAACGTTTGATGCATTGCGAACAGACTTCACGGTATCAACTGGCAATTCAATGATTGCACTGTTCGTGCCTACACCAAAGTATGAAGTCTTACCCTGAACAACAGAAGTCGCAGAAGTTGTTGCGTTTACGATCTGATCACCGACGCGTGGCGTTGCTTTCGTATGATCGTGTTTATAGACATAGAGTTCAGCAGTAGCCGAGTTCCAGTAGCGAACAGTTGCTGTGCGTGTACCACCACCGTAGTTAATGATGTTGTCGATGTTGTGAGTACCAACAGACAGCGGTGAGTTCAGAACTTGAACGACAGCAGCAGAGCCACCTGTGTAGCGAATGCCACCAACATCGTCCATTGTGTAGAGAACAGATGAGAATGCTACATCTGTTACATATAGCTTATAGATTGCGTTATTTGATGCTGGATCGCCGATATGATAATCGATTGCAAGTACACGAGCAGTGCCGACCTTTGTTGCAGAACCATTCGACGCATCATTATCATTGTATAGATCGATTGCTTGGCGCTCTTCGATCTTCGGACCACCAACAATGCCAGAGACAAGAATATAGCGACCATATGATGGACGCAGATTGACTTCTTTTAGCTTCACATGATCGGCAGTTCTCGCTTTTGGCAGCACGATCACAGTATCTGCAATCTTTTCCGTTTCGAAGCCAGTGATGTATGCTTTGCCAGCAGAGACAGTAAGAGCATAGTTGTCGCGATCACCTGCTGGATCGATACCACCGTTTGCATTCTCGCGTAGATGTTCGCTGATTGTGCCAACAAGACCAGAAACTACATAATTGCCAGATTCATCATATGTGCGTCGAGCAAGAGACTTCTCTAACTCATTATACTTCGGTGTACGTGAGTGTTCTTCAAGCACACCGTCACGATAACGCATGATCTCAACATAGTCGTCAGTGATCTCTGAATCGATTGGCAGCGAAGTCAGCGTCAGATCAATCTTGAGTCGATCAGCGCCGGGCGCTGCGAAGTTATACGAACCTTGTGCTGGATCGAGCAGCGTCTGATCATCATCAGCAGTCACAAAAGATTCAGTGATCTTCAATAGAACATGACAAGAAGGTGTAATATCGTACTTCGAAATTACAGTCTGTTGTTTTGCAACAGATACGAATGTGCCATTGACATAGTAGACTCCACTGTTGATGTATGCAATCGAGCCTTGTCCAATTGCATCAACATCTGTCTTGATCTTTGCAAGTGTTGTTACATCGCTTGCGAGATAGATGTCTTCACCAGCATCGAAAACAAGTTTGTTTGTTGGCACATCATCAATCACGCCTCCAGACACGTAGCTCAAGTAAAACGTAACAGGATCGCTCTGTGTAGCATACTCGATGTGTTTGATGATTGCAGTGACGCCAGAAGTAGAGCCAATGACAACTTGATTTAGCCATTTCGCTGGATCAATCGCAACTGCATTATACGTAGATTCTATTTTTGCATATGCAACGCCGAGTTCGCCGCGAGAGTTCCCAGGAATAACAATCGAGCCTTGCTTGAAGATGTGATTGCCAAACTTCTCAATCTGATTTCGCAGAATGCTCTGTAGCTGAGTCAGTTCACGAGCTTGTACAGCAAATCCTGGACGAAACAGAATTTGATGAAAGTTTTTCTCATCATCAAAGTCATTATAATATGGTGCAATATTTGAGGAGAGTGCCATTTTAGAATCGTAGGTAGGTCTTGACTAACAAACTCTGAGTCTCTGAGAACTCAAACGGTTGTTCATTTGATACGTATAGTAGATTTCCGCTATACTTATTTATAATCGGTTTTGAAACAATCAACTCTACGCTATATGTGCGATTTACATCAGTTTCAGCATACAGCACACCACTCGGTTCGATGAGTGATCTCTGAAGCGGCTGAAGATAGACATCGTTGTTAGAGACAAACACGACGCGATATCTCTGGTCAGTCGAGTTCACAAGAACTTCATCGATTACAATACCAATCACATTCGAACAAGTTGCTTGATAGACATTGAAGTCAAAGTCAAGAGTTGAAGTCTTGTTTGAAATCAGATTTCTCGGTTGTGACAAAATGCCGTACTGTCGATAGTCTTGTTGATATTGTGTGATCATTGGATCAGATCGGATCGATGACGAAATAACAAGCGTTCGACCAAAGAGTTCTTTGACAGCATCGATGCCATGACCACCCATCGGTGGCAGCGTCACATATGCACTTGCATCAGTGTATGTGCCGTATTGATTGTTTCGATTGACATCGCTGAATGTAACAGAGGCATATGTGTAACCAGAACCCCAGTTATCCATGATAACTTTTGTGACTTGTCCATTAGAGATGATTGCGTGTGCTGTAGCACCAGTGCCGTCACCATCAATCGTAACTTCAGTCGTTGATGTATAGCCAGTTCCAGATTCTGTTACAACAACAGCATAGATTGCACCATCGACAGAGAGTTGTTCAACGACCGATTGATCTGATGAAACGTCTGAGTTGCCGATGATTGCGCGAAGTGATGCGTCAGTACCAGCACCGTTAACAGTCAAGTTTGCAAACGTATAGCCATATCCACCGTTCTCGACAATGACATCAATGATTTCGCCATCAACGATTATTGGACTCAAGTCAAGTCCATATCCATCACCACCCACAATAATCGATGTTGAGATATCGCTTGGATAGTTCACGCCTGGATCACGGATCAATACTCGCTGAATCGAGCCATTGTCGATGACTGCTTCAAGCAGTGCAGTAGCATTCCCGGTGTATGCGCCAGTAACATCTGGTGCAGGCACTGTTGTGCTCAGAGTCAGCGTTGGTGCAGCAGAGTAGCCATACCCTGGATCAACAATTCTTACATCAACAATAGAGCCAGTCGTGCGAGAGACAATCGGCAAAAGCTGCGCACCACCGACGCTAAAGACAACGCTGTCTTGAGTTGCAGAGTAGCCAACCCCTGGATTAACAATCGTCACTGCACTCACAGCACCGTCAGCGATGACAGCAGAAAGAACTGCGTCTTGACCGTTGAGAGATGTGATAGAGATACGAACACCGGCGATGTAGCCACTACCACCATCTGTGACAGTAACTGATGTTATTGCGCCAGAGATATCGACAGTGAAAGTTGCAGTAGCGCCACTACCAACAGTGTCGCCAGAAACAGTGATGATAGTTTGTTGTGTGTCAGTGTAGCCGCTACCAGAGTTGAGAACAGAGACAGACTCGATAGCACCTTGTGAGTAGAAGCTTTCACTCAAAGCTCTCTGTACTGGCATCTGTGTCACACTCACGAACCGAGTCCGTTTGAAGCTCGGAATCGTGTACATGTACTTCCACGTATAACCGTCGAGCGTCTTGAATGGTTGCAGGTTTCGACCAGTCGGCTTCACTGTCGAAACACCGCCAGCGTTGTTGTTCAGACACTTATAGACTCGATTCTCATCAGTGAGAACATAAAACTGAGAATCGCTCATGTCGAGAGTATCGTCCCACTGAGTGTAGACAGTGCCAGAAGTCCAGTCGTAGCGAGAACAGACTAACGACACATCATTCGGCGTAATCTTCTTGAAGTATGCTGCATTGTTTCGAATCGCAACATCTTCTGCTTCTGACAACTCTTGTACTGTCGCTGGTGGACGATCATCCAGCGCCCACGGCTCTAACTTACCAAGAAAGTAATAGTAGTTGTTTCGCTGATACTGAATATCATTGAGAAACGTTGTTGCGAGAGCAGTGCCGAATTGATTGCGTAGCGTATAGGACATGAGACTCAGTGTTATACCTTTAGTAGACTACGAGTATTTAACACCAGAATCCTATATAACTAAAATGTCTAAAGAAACCACTTGAAATCTACAAAAATTGCACTATATAGTATAGACAACACATGGTTCGTGGTACTGTAATCATGTTTTGCTTCTCAAGCCAAGTCCTAGCTTCGTACCAACAGTAGGGACACAGTTTAACTCGATCTGGAAGTTCTGTTCAAAAACTGCTACTCGCAATAGCACTTCGAATGCAGATCAAGAGGGGCGTTGGTTGAGAGAATTAACTCTGTACCAAGCAAGGCACGCCTAGCCGAGTCACACACTATGGCTGATAAATAGGACTAATCAAGGTGAAAACCGCAACAGTTGAACATGAGTTGCACTCTGTTCGTGGGATCTGTTTCTGCTGATTTGTAGAATAAAAATCTGTCCAATAAACCTCTGTTGAAATACTAAAATGTAGTGTTGCGTATCGAGTACACACGTTGTATGGAAAGATACAAGAGCGTAACTGAGAGTATGAGAGTTCAGTTACTCGAAGTGCTGTAGTGAATGCTTGTTGTGATGCTCTCTTTGAGAATCGCTTCAGTCTTCACCAGCACGCCTTGCTCCTGGGTAAAACACAGCTCCAAGCTCTTGTAGCACACGAGTTGATGTCAGAGTACCAAGCAACAGTAGAAAACAGCTCCAGCGTGATCCTAGTGCGTTCCATATGCTGTGACTGACCGAAATGAGTATTCGAGTTCAGTGCTTTCTTGATGAACGGTTCGTGTGCTAAGTCTTGTGTTGCACGACTCTTGATTCGATCAAAGACAGAACGATGCTTTGTATGTTTTGCAACATATGCAATAGAGTCATGATGAGCAGCTTCATAGTCTTCGTCGTGACTGCCGCTGAAGTACATTGGATCAAGTAATGTGTGTTGAATATGTTCGCTGTTTGGATTCTCATTCAGCGACTTCGCAAAGTGCTCTCTGTTCAGATCAGCATCTGGATGCTCTAGTAACACATGATGTGCAAGCTTTGCATCTGCATGACGAGCAATGTGCTCAACTGGCCGAGCTTCGCCCAGCGCTTGCATATCAGTGTGTTCTGATTCGAGATCGAGCAATCGCTGCATCTTTCGTGGCTGCGTTGACATCTCTGGCAAGTAATGTTTGCGCATGTGTTGACTTGCGTTCTCCATCATGTTGTAGTCACGATGCGAGACATAGTAGTCTGTGTGCTTTGCATCAAGCATATGATCGACGATATGCTCTTTGACGGGTTTCCACTCAGCACCGGTCTGCTTATAGACATGATCGATGAGAGTGCCGTGAATGTCTTTGAGATGTTGATGTTCTTCGTCCTCTGATCCTTTGATTGCATCATGAATCTTGCTTAGAGCAATCATCGAGTCATGTGGCGTGAACTCTGATAGACCACGCTTTACGCGTGGCGTCACACCTTCTGCTGTTGCAAACCAGTGAAGCATGTTGTCAGAATGCCTCGGCGTGAAGTCGATATCGTGCAACTCAGTTGGCTGTTCACCATCAGCGTTGTATGAGTGATCTGCTGTCCAGTGAATGATTGAGTGAGCATGTTGCTTATCTGTCAGTTTTGCATGATATTTTGACATGACATCAGAAATCTCATAGTGTTTGTCGTCGCCAAAATCACCTTTGTGGTATGGTCGTTCATACAACTCACTCACTGCTCGATGCACTGCATCTTCTGTGTGCTTATGCAACGCGCTCTCTGGATCAAGCTCGTGCAGCTTGTGAGTATGCACGTTCTTGCCGTCATCATTATAGAGATCGACATGCTTCATGTAGATGCCAGCATCCTTCTCGGCATAGTTCTGCTGTGCCCACTCATGAACTCGCTGTGGAAAGCTCGTCGGAATGCTGCCATAATGTGCGTCTTCTGGACGATATATCGCATGTCGCGTTGACAAGTGTTCGAAGCGCTTGAGATTGATGCGACCAATCGGGCGATGAATGCCGTCATCATCTTTCGTGCAGAGATATGCTGTGAGAGTGCCTTGAGCGATGTCGTGTTTGACGTAGTGCCGATTCGAGCCTTGCTCAAGATTCATGCACGAAGTCCAGCCACGATTCGTTGACATACCAGCAACGTCATATGCATTGCGAGTAATCACGATCTGCTTGTCTTTCTTTGCTGCTGCACGAACCGGATCGGCTGCGTATGCTTGAGCATATGTTAGAGCGTTGCCGTCTTTGCTGCGATGTCCCATTGTCTGCTGATCTGCGATGCCGATCTTTTGAAGAGCAGCCGTGATCTTCATCTTTCGCTTTGGCTCATCTTTGTGATAAGTGAGACCAGTCGAGTAGTCATCAACTTTGTAGCCCTTAGCTGTCAGAGCATTCAGGATTGTGTGATGAATTGGAATGCCAGGCATATTGCGCATCTCTGGCACACTGTGATAGTTCTCGCTCGTTGTCGGTTCATCTTTCGACGTATCATATGGCAAGTAAATGCGATCAACGCCCTTGCCAAAGACTTTATCATGATCTGCGCTGACGCCGAAGTTTGGACCGTACCAGCGATCAACTTTCTTCTTTTGCTTCTCAGTCAAATCTTCAGCGAGTTGCTGAGTTCGACCTTGCACGAAGTTGTGAATCTGTTGATCAAACTCGTTCTTTTCTTTCTCTGAATATTTGCGAGTCAGAAAGTCTTCTGGTAGATGGAAGATATCATACATTTTTATTGTTCCTTCTTATACGTCGATTGGAAGTTCTTTTACAGCAATATCAAACTTTTCTTTGCGATAGATCGTCAGTCGCTCAATCCCGTGTTGATATGCATAGTTTTCTGATTTCTTGAATCGCAGATCATCAATGATGTCCCAGAGAGTCATGTGAGTTTTGCCTTCATGAAGACGCAGACCACGACCGATTGATTGTAGAACCGTGATTGCTGACTTTGATGGGCAAGCAAAGATTACGTTACGAATCGAGGGGAGGTTCACCCCGGTGCTCATTGTTTGGTACGTTCCGACAATGATACAGTCTTCTTTGTTTGCAACTTGACGAATACGCTCACGCTCATCTGCTGCAACAGTGCCAGACACATAGTAGACTGGACGTTTCGATACTTTCAGCAATGCTTCGTAAATCTTTTTTGCATGCGAGTCACGATGCTTGAACAGAATCAGCGTAGTGCCATCAGTCGTGAGAGCAACTTTCATGATAAATGCATTGCGACGATTATTGTCGATGAGCCACTTGATCTCTTGTTGATAGTCTGCTGCTTTGATTAGTTTGCATTCATCTTGAACATACTTCATCACAAGAGCTTTGATGTGCAGATTCGAGACTTGCTTTGCATCCATCAACTCTTTAGTTGTAATGACTTTATGAACTGGACCTAAGAAGCCTTCAATTTGAAGAATGTTCAGTTTGTCATTTTGGTTTGCGGTAAGCGTACCAGTCGTCCCGATGCGATATTGTGCATGAGTACACTTTTCAAGAATCGATTGCAATTCTACGCCACGGGCACCATGGCACTCATCGACCAAAACGCCACGATATAGAGAAAGAATCTTTGGTCCGTTAACGCGATCTTTAGAAATTTTTGCGAACGATTGCCAAGTTGTAATGAGCACACGTTTTGACAGTTCTTTTGACTGGCCGCTATAAAGTTTTTGACAGTGTTTATCGACTTCCCATTCGTTCTGAGTTGAATATTCTTTGAAGTCTCCAAACATTTGATTCACAAGCGTAACGTTTGGCACAATCAATAGAACTCGTGCATCTGGATCATCTTCAAGAATCCAACGAATGATGCAGTATAAAATCGCGGATTTTCCCGAGGAAGTTGGGCTGGTGAGGGTAACTCGCTTATCGCGAATCGCTTTGTGAATAGCAGAGACTTGATAATCGCGTGGATTGATTGGTCCGTTCTTTGACCAGAGATTCAGATCGTTGACATATGCTTGAATTTCTTCAAGATGAATGTCGTTTGGAATGTTGACTGCCGAGAAGCGATCACATTCTTTGAAGACGATTTCGATCTTCTGTTCTTCGCAAAATTCAACGAGTCGTGGATACAGACCGATAGGCAGCAGCTTCGTCTTGATGTTGTAGAGCGAGACTTTACCGTCCCAGAGACGCGCACGAAAGCGTTTATCGAACTGATGGCCAGGGGCCATGAACGTAAAGAAGTCCCGAATCTCTTGTTCAATATCGAGTGATGAAAAGACTTTGATGTGTGATTCGTTGATTTTGACGATTTCGACTTGCATAGTATCGATAGAGTTGTGCTGCACTGTCGATATTTAGAAGCGTGATGCAAAAGAAAACGGAAGAGACTTTTAGCGATCTCTTCCGTTGCTGTCGAATACTAATCAGAAATTATCGAAGTGGCGCAGCAGGCGCTGGTCGTGCTCGTTTCCGGGCAGCACGTAGATGGCGAGCCAGAACGACGCCCAGCCTGCGAACCCGTAGAGACTCGCCTCTGGCGAGTCTCGTTTTCAGGCTCGCATGTACCAAGCGATCAGTCCGGTGGCGGCGCGGATGGTCATGTCTGGGTGCCGACGACGGTACCGTCAGTGTCTGACCCAGGAGCAAACTGTTTGATTCGCAGTCGGCCAGATGAATCCACCCAAAGATAGTAAGAACCAAGACGCAGCTTTCCTGTATTCCATCCACCATCAACCATAAGATCATCACCAGATCCAGTTTTTAGTACGTTGGCGTCGTACCTGTAAATTTGCGCATCGGCATTATTGGTTCCGTCTCCAAAATACAATCCGTTGTATTGCAGGCTAACGCGCGGTTTAGCCTCCCAAGCTCCACCTGAAGCAATATGCAGATCAATGGCGCTTACGCTGGTGTCCGTAAAGTACACCGTCCTTCCGTATCGGTAATCACCAAATCCGTCTTGAGCCAAGACCGACACATACCCATTTAGACCGGTCTTGTTTCCGTTTTCGTCATCAACAAATCCAGTCGTAGTGTCACCAACAGCAGTCGCAATGCGCTGCCCAATGTAGTTCAACTTGCCAACTTGCGCCTTGTTGACCCTGAATACAGCAGTAGACCCGCCGCTAACCGCACCGTAGTCATAGACCAGCGGGTAAATGATTACTACCGTACCGGAGTACGAATAAACAGCTCGAATTGTTTGCGCCGACCCGCTTCCATTGGTAGCAAACCGACAGCACTCAAATACGGCAGATATCGCGTTATCCGACCCATCCACATAGGCAAGATAGTCAGAGTTCGACTCAAACCAGCAACCCTTAAACACAGCCATTGCGACAGTGTTTGAGTAAGTCGCACTGTTCTTGATGGTTACGTTGTTTGCGCCAGATGTGTTATTTGCCTCAAATCCGCAATCAGTAAACTGTGCGCCTGACACACCGTTAATGTAGAGGCCTTCGCTTGTGTTGGAAATAAAGGTCGAATTACGAAACTCGTTATGGGTGGACGGAAGTGCGTTAGCGGTTTGGTTGGCCCATGATGCAATTCCGCTGTTTAGCCTAAAGCCTACAGTGTTCCCAGTTACAACCAAATTAGAGAACGAACAGAAGATTGCCTGATAGACATAGAAACCATAATTGCAATCGTAGACTCTGAGATTGTCAAAAATGCCGTACCACGGACGAAGTAGCTCGATTCCGTTGCATGTTGTATTGCCTTGGATTGAAAGGTTTGCTATGCCGAGGTCGTACTGGTCATAGTCAGCGGAAAGCGCATTTCTAATGACGTATGTAGCCGATGGGCTGGCCTTTAGTATGGTTGCCTCGCGGCTTTGACCTACGATCTTGCAACCTTGCGGCTGGTGGATTCCTGTAACTAAATAGGTGCCGTTTGGAAAAAGCACCGTCCCGTCGGGGACAAAAGCCATAGCTTCATGAATTGCGGCAGTTACAACGGCAGCATCTTGTGACGCCGTGTTGTTTGCTTTGATGTACGCAATCTGCGTGGCCGGCAAAAAGTCAAACACGCTTACCGTGCGCCGCAGCGCTTCCTGCACTGTCGTGGCGACTGCTCCGGTGCCGGCTGGGGTGTAACCTACCAGTGATGCACCAGTACCAGCAGCAAGTTCAGCAGCACTCATCAGCGTTGAGTTATCTGCTGGTACATTCAGCGTAACATCAACGCCAGTCGTCTCGGGTTGTAGCGTAACTGAGCCACCACCAGCACTGTTTAGTTTAATTCCAGACATTATCTACTCCTTATTCGTAAAACTTGCTGTTCGATGCAACATCATGCAGTCGAGTCTTTAGATCAGAAAAGTGATCCATGTAGTGATCTGTTTCTTTATCAGCATTCTTTGGTGTCTCATAGTTTTTAAGCGAATCAATTGACGCATGATACACATCGCTACCGCTCAGACGATTCAGAGTCTTCTCATGTTCGCGCCAATCTTTCATAGTAACATAGTCATCATTGATGACATGATTCAAACTATGGGTGCCAATATTCTCAGCATAGTTTTCAAGATGATTGTGTAGTTTTGATTTTGCATCTCTCACTTCTGGCTCTTCATCTTTATAACCAGAAGCTTTCAGATCAGAAATCTTCTGATCAAGATTCTTTGCATGTTCAAACGAAGCATCGAGAAACTTGTTAGAATGTTGCTTGTTATCGAACTCAAGTCTATAATTGTGTTCTGCAAGCTTCGAGTAATCATCATGTGTCATGTGCTTACTCAACTTCTCTGGAATACTCAACATACCGTCGAAGCCAAATGCACCGCTGCTCCAGCGAATTGGTTTCGCATCTGGATTGCCACCAGTCGCATTAGACATAAACTTGTCTTTTAGCTTCTTGCCTTCTTCATCGCTCAGATGCGGATTATCGAGTAGATGGAAGTACATCTGCGAACCAGGTGTGCGCTCTGCATCTTCGACTGTCGTGAATCTTGATTGTTTGATTAGTTTCTTGCCAGTCATCTTAGTTGCATAGTCATCAGACTTTGATGCTGCTTCCATGATTGCTTCGTGATGCTCTCGATTGAAATTCTTTGCATCGAATAGTTCGTCACCAGCATATCGCAGAGAAACTGGCGATTTGATCAGCGCATGAATGTTCTCTGCAGATAGATGATTTTTTACATGACTCAGAGCATTTCCGTACGGTGCGCCACCAGCAACAAGATCAGTAAATCGATCCATGTGTTTCTGCTTTAGTAGCGACCGACGAACAAATGGATACTGTCTTGGCTCAATCTTATCAAGCACTTCTTCTGGCAAGCGTGGATGCATCAACATCGAGTTAGTTGTAACGCCGACTCGTGCATTCCAGTCTTTCAGCATTGATGTTGGTACTTTGTCGCCGTGATACTGCATGAGAGACGGCACGAGAACGCCACGCACATGGGGCATGTCTTCACCCATGTCTCGCGCTGCTTTCACGATCTTTGCAACGTGAGCAGAAGTGAGATTGCCGGTGTTTGAGAGTTGCGTCAGCGCAAATGCATGATCTGCAGCAGAGTCTTTGAACTTCTCGCCAGCATACTTGATTGCATGATCAATTAGATGATTGTCGATAGTTTCATTGTGTCCAGCAATCTGTTCACCACGATCAATTTTGTCTTCGACTTCTTTTTGAGTCACTGCACGATATACGCTGTTTGCTGTATCATCATAAACGTGTTCGTTCTTCTCGTAAGTCTCGCCGTGTCGAGCAGGATACTTCTCAGCAGCCCACTTGCCAACAGCAGCAGTGAATGCAGTAGAATCGACGCCATACGTCTTGTTCTCTGGTCTGAAGATCGTATCATCGCTCTCTTGTGAGTGAAATGGCTTGAGTGCAATACGCGCAAGCGGTTTGCTTGGTTCACCAAACTTGAAAGCAGTTCGATCATCGTGTGGCACAAGAAACGCAACATGCGTGCCGTGTTCTGAGTCATCTTTCAGCTTATGTCGATAGCCGCCACCTTCAAGATTCATACAAGACTGATCACGCCATGCAGTGCCAGTAGTCATACCAGCAACAGCGAGTGGCGATGTCGAGATCACAACATGATGTCCCGAACCAGACTTCATTGCTGCTCGACTCGGATCATTCATGAACGCACTCTTGACTTCTGGCGTTGCATTAGTCTTCTCCAACACCGAGCCTATCTTCTCTTCAACGTGCTTAGTGCGATACGGAATGCCACGCGACGGATCACCAACTTGTTTCTTCGTCGTTGCAATGCCTGTTGTATAATCTTTGACTTCGTAGCCGTGCTTGGTCAGATGCTCCAACACATCTGGATCAGCTTCACTCGATGCAGTGTCTAGTGGGAAGTGAACAAACGAGCCACCGTTCAGTGCAGAGTGAATCTTCTCGCGAGTCTCATCTGAGACATGAGCATGATGATCCCATGATTCTGGAATATGCTGCAGATGCTCTGGCACTGTTGTCTCTGTAATAACTTGGACTTGTTCCTGAACAACTTCTTCTACAGTAGTTGACTTCTGTAGAACTTTCTGATAAGCTTCGTAAAGTGACTTCATAGCGTTGTGAACTCGTAGCGGGAATATGCCATAGTGACAGATGCTTTCACATACTGCGTCTCTGGGTCTTGAGAAGTGAACTCCATGCCACTCAGAGAGACTGGGATTGCATCAAAGAATGTGATAGCTCTGATCGGATTGCCTTTACTACTTAGAACAATCACCTTTGCGTCTTGTTCACCGAGTGACTGGTGCGGTAGCGTCTTGTTCTCATATGTGCTATAGTTCGTGTAGCTCTCAGCGAAACCGATGCTATGAATCCAGTTGTAAACTTCGTAGAAGTTCGACATGTCTTCATTGATAAGAAAGTTGAAGCGCATGGGACCGAAGATCGGCTTATCGCCAGCCATCGGCAGATCAGTGAACGGTGTCGCTACATTCGCTGCTGGCAGCGCAAGCTCTGGCATCTGAAAGTCAGTCGCAAAGAACTGAGTCTTGGGAAATCTCGGCAGCACAAGCTGATAAGCATTGTTCTGTAGCAGATTGGTTTCAATTTCGCAGATTCGCATCGAAGAGTATGTCCTTACACAGTTTTCAGTATTTAAGCTTGACAATGTACTTCTGCACATATAGAATCTCGTTATGACGACAGAACGCTACAAAGGAAGCACGTTAGACTCGATACCTCTTAGCATTGAGTTCAAATCAACATATGATTCAGACACAAAGACAGCATGGTTCAAGTGCCACGAGAGTGAGCTGACTCTCCGCGACGTATCGATTGAGCGATATGAAAAGCTAAAGGAGTTCTTACATCTAACATCACTTTGCTTCAGAGTCGATGGTTGGAATGCTGCGATCAAATTACAAAGATCGAGTCAACCAAAGACAGTCTATAGTAGACAAAAACAAGATGATAGAAATGTAATCCTTGAAAGTTTAGGATTTTACATTTTCGATGACATCTAATGCTTGACAGCAAGCAAAAGTCGCTGTAGAATTCAACACATATTGTTTCGAAAGGTAACTTATAAAAATGTCGCAACTCGTAAACCGTCTTCTTGATGACGCATCGGTCTTTCACTTCAACGGTGATGGTGCATTTGCTCGTGAAATCGTCGATGAAATCAAAGTGCGTGATCGAGCACTGAAACAAGCAACTGCTGATCTTCAATGCATTCTCGGGTATCTTGAAAAACATATGGAAGGTCGCAAGATTTCTTGGGATGATGTCGCAATCGATATCGGTGATGACATTCGTGCAACTATTCAGAAGTGTCAGACTGCAATCACTCGGAGCTAACTTACTGTGATCAAACTCAATAACGATCAAACTCGACTGCTGTTTGAACTGAATAAGTTCTGGAACGATGCGAATCGTCAATACTTTGTTCTCAGTGGTCAAGCTGGTGTCGGCAAGACTACTTGTATGCGATATTTCAAAGACTTGCTGAAGAAGCAGAATGAAGATATCAAGATTTGTATGTCGGCGCCGACGAATAAAGCCACGGCTGTTCTTGCTGAAGCAGTTGCTGATCCAGACCTAACATACAAGACGATCTACTCGATTCTTGGACTTCGGATGCAGGCCAACGGCGAAGTCAAAGAACTGAATGATACTGGTGAAGACAAGATTTCTGACTTCGATCTAGTGATCGTTGACGAAGGCTCGATGGTCAACACTGTTCTCATTGATTACATCAAGAAAAAGACTGCGCTTGCAGACACAAAGATCGTGTTCATTGGCGATAAAGAACAACTGCCGCCAGTTGGAGAGGAAGTGTCTCCAATATGGACGATGTTTCGAATTGACTATGAACTAACTGAAGTCATGCGACATCAGAACTCGATTCTTGACTTTGTGCAGAGCATTCGAGCGAATAAGAAGCCAGTCTTCAAGAGTCCTGGCTCAGAAGTCAAGATTGCATCTGAAGATGAGTTTGTATCAAAGATTGAAGAGTTTGCTCGACTCGGACACTTTCACTCTGGCAAAGCAAAAGCAATCGCTTGGCGCAACGTCACTGTTGATTTTCTCAATCAGCTAATTCGATCAAACAATGCGACTACGCAGTCAGATGATCGCTTCGTAGTGGGTGATCGTCTTGTCGTGAAAGAGCCAATCATGGGTGAAGGTGATCGTATCGTTGCTGCAACTGATGAAGAAGCAGATGTTGTGGGTGTTGAGATTGTTCGTCATCTGAAGTATCCAACTCTGAAAGCATGGAAAGTTCTGATGCGAATGGACTGCACTGGTAGTCGCGTTACGACTTATGTCTGTCACGAAGACTCTCTTGATGAGTTTCAGCGAATGCTTGATGAATTCAAAGAGAAGAAGCGTTGGGACTTGTTCTGGAAGCTAAAAGAAGCTTTTGGTAGCGTGAGCTATGGATATGCTTTGACAGCTCATCGTAGTCAGGGTAGCAGTTTTTCTTTTACGTTCGTGGACGCCGGCGATATCATGCTGAACCGAAAAGCAGATGAGCGAACTAAATGTTTGTATGTCGGCTGTAGTCGTGCAAGCAAAGAGTTGTGGGTGTTCCCATGAGAGAACTAGGTTGGTTTGACTTTGTGTTCTTTATTGAAATTTGGGGAGTATTCTTTTATGTAGTGTCTGTGATCTGTTGAATAGAAATGGGACTCTATCAGGAGTCCCATTTTCACGACAACATTATTTTTCTGGTAGTCTCCGCCACATCAGCAACGAATTGGGCGCGGTCTTCAGTGGTCATGGTGGCGTCATTGTCGGTCATCAGTGCTCGCATGGTAGGCGGCACGACCACGGACACAGGCAAGAAAAAGCCCGCTACGGGAGCGGGCTGCGGGTAGGAGGCGTCAGCGAGGGTGTGTTAGACGCGCTCGATCTGCTCAAGGTGCTTGCGCTAGGAAGGAACTACGTTCCTTCCCTCGTGGCGCAGCAGGCGCTCGTTGTTCTCGTGGCCTGGCAGCACGTAGATCACACGCAAGAAGCTGGTCCAGCCGTAAAAGCCAATCCGGCGCACGAGCCAGGCCAGCAGGCCGGTGGTGGTGCGGACGGTCATAGCGCAGCAATGATGAAGGCCATCAGTTCCTCGTAGCGCACGCCGTAGCGGTTGCCTGCCTCACGCGCTGGGGCCACAATTTCCCCGCTGTCT
>OGVG01000015.1_pt1 | contig 27201 bp, 21 predicted proteins | sample 1575691 | NCBI WGS metagenome assembly OGVG01 (sample SAMN07581545, study PRJEB24739) | freshwater metagenome | reverse complement strand
GTTTCCCAGTCACGATAAATGGATTATGATGAAATTGAAAAATTCACATTAGAATTAATTAATAGAGGAATTAGAATCGAATACTTCTAGAGATGCAAATCCAAAAGACAAAAAATTTTATTTCATTATTGTCAAGTGTAATTTCAACACTTCAAAATATAGATGGCATTCTTAATGAAGTCTCAAAGTCTGGAAAAACTAGCCGGACTAATGAAATTATTGACATTTTTAAAGAGTTGTTTTATGATGTCAGATTTAAAACTCATTTCGATTTTAAGATTACATTGATAGGCAGATCAACTCAATTTAACTATTTTGGAGATCGTAATGAAGAAAATTCTAATAAGCATTTGACTTTGAATTTAAGATCAGAGGAAATAATCTTTTATGATAATCTGTATGATAACAAAATCTCAGATTTATTAAAATTTTTTAAACACCTGTTTTCTCTTATCGAAAATTTTTCCATTATTAATAGTACTTCCAAAGTTATTAAATTTCAAAATCTTCTTCGTGAAATTGAGCATGATTTTGTATTTTGGGAATCAGTACAGCGAAAATCATTAGAATCCTTTGATAATCAAAAAGAACTATTAAATGCATTCAGCTTTCTCTCGCATTCAGTTTCTAAAAAAACAAATTGGCAGGATTATTTAAAGATTTTAGCAGATAATAATGTTAATTACCTTTATCATTTTACAGATCAAGCTAACATTGAATCTATTAAAAATCATAATGGTTTGTATTCTTGGTTTTATTGTGAAAATAATAATGTGCATATTTCTAGACCAGGGGGTAATTTAACTTCAAGAAAGTTTGATCAAGCAAAAAAATTAGAGAATTACGTGAGATTATCTTTTTGCGAAAATCATCCCATGTTATATCTTGCAAAAAATGATGGTAGAATTTCTAATCCCGTCATACTAAAATGTGATACTGAAATCATTCTATATAAGAATACATTGTTCTCAAATTGCAATGCTAATAAAACGGAGGCTATAATAAGTGATTCATTCGATCTCTTTCGAAACTTGCGTTTTGATATTTTTAATAAAAAATATTTTGATGTAAATAAAGATAGCAATCTAAAATCTTCTTATCAAGCAGAAATTTTAATTGCTGAGCACCTACCTATTAAGTATATTTTAAATATTGAAAATGTATGATTATTGTTGAGAATAAAAAGAAGAAAATAGAAAATATTCGTAAGAAACATCCCTATGCAGAAATAGTGGATCTTACTTCAAATTCTGAATCCAAGTTCATTAAGTTTAGCCCCTTCTATCCAGTGGGCAATATTCCGGTACCATATAGCAAGGGGCAGGAAGGTATGTCTGTTGAGGGTATTTGGCAGGGCTTAAAGGTTTTTGAATCTCAAGGTGCAGACTTTTCTAAATTTAGCATTACCAATATGAAAGGGCTCAAGCGTAGCATAAGGGTTAATGGTCCTATTGTCGGCCATCAGAAAGGAATGTTTAGTAGTGAAATCCTGGATTATATTACGGCAAGGGAAACGATTTTTGTTACGTGTTATAGATGGGTTTTAGATAATAAATTACAGGAGCTTACAAAGGAATTGTGTCAATTGGCTGGTGAAAAAGACATTGTTTTTCTAGATTATAATGTGAATGAAGATATACAGTCGTTAAAAAAACCTCTTTCTCATGCTGCATTAGTTAAATCTTATATTGAAGAGAACGTGAGTATATATGTTGCTCCCACTCAAGGAACTTTTGATTTCTAAAATACCATTTGTGCAAATTTCTGAAACTTGTTTAATATTTAATTTTTTGGCTTGATTTTGTTTGGTAGCTTCAAAAATGTTCAATATATTTGAATGTTCATTGTCACTGAACGCTTTATTTTATTGAACACTATGTACAGGGAAACAGACATAATCTACGAAGCAGTTGCCAATCTAGAAGAATTTACCGGGCTGAAAATCAATGTAGAAACAAATCGTCGGGAATACGATGCTGTAATTCAGATTGATGGTCAAACATTCTATGTGGAAGCAAAAACCAATGCACGTAAATCCAATATAGGAATGATTCTTTCTCAATTGGAAGTGCAGGACAAAAACAAACAATGGTTACTCATTGCAGATTACTTGGCTAAAGATGTGGCTGAAGTCCTTCAGAAAGAAAATCACAATTATTTGGATACCGCTGGCAATGCTTCCATTAAAACCAATAATCTTTTTATTTTTATTGAAGGGAAAAAGAAGGAAGTTGCAGAAAAGAAAAATCAAAGCCGTGCTTTTCAGGAAGTGGGACTAAAACTCTTACTGTTTCTAATTTCTGATCCAGAAAATTTGCAGATGTCTTATCGTGCTCTTGCAGAAAAAACAAATATTTCTTTGGGGTCTGTTAGCAACATTTTTAGAGAATTAGAGGATTCTGATTTTATTCTGAAAACACATAAGAAAAGGGTTTTTAAGAAAATGGAAGTTCTTTTGGAACGCTGGGTAATTGCTTATAACGAAATCCTGAAACCGCGTATTCTTCGTAAAAAATACCGTTTGATAAATGAAAATGCTAATTTTCTTACGACCGATAATCAAAATTTTGGTTTTGTTTGGGGGGGCGAAACTGCCGCAGGTTTCATTACCAATTATCTAAAATCTTCCAACTACACTTTGTTTTATGATGGCGATTTATCTGTACTAATAAAAAATCTGAAACTTATTCCCGATACACAAGGTAATGTTGAGGTATATAATACTTTTTGGACAGATGATCTTAAACTAAAATACGATAACACGGCACCGCCTTTAGTGGTATATGCAGATTTAATGGGAACCAACAGCAGCAGAAATATCGAAGCCGCCAAAATGATACTTGAAAATGGACTATAAAATTACAAGTGAAAATATTGAACATCCTCTACTAAAGCCGGTTTTGGAAGAATTAATACCAGTTTTCCAGCAGAGGAATATCACATTTTATATAATTGGTGCAGTCGCAAGAGATATAATTTTAGATATTAACAATGAAAAATCCAAGCGTGTTACAATGGATTTAGATATAGCCATTGCAGTAGATCATTGGGAAGATTTTGAAAATTTGACAGCTGATATTCTTACTTTGCCAAACTTTACAAAAGATCCTAAACAGCAGCAGAGATTTCTCTACAAAGAAAAATTTCAAGTTGATATTGTGCCATATGGCGGGATCAAAGATCAGAACGACAAAATTTATTGGCCACCTGACAAATCTTTTGCAATGTCTGTAATTGGTTTTGAAGAAGCCGAACAAAATCGGTTAACCATCAATCTGGATGAAGAACTCACTTTCGATATTGTTTCGCTCGAAGGCGTTTTCCTGCTGAAATTATTTGCCTGGAAAGACCGCGCCGACAAATATTCCAAAGATGCGGAAGATATTGGTTTTCTGCTCAATAACTATTTCAATATCAATCGTGATTTGTCTTTTGAAGAACCTTTCAACAAGGTTTACGATGATGATTATTTCACAGAACTCAAAGCCGGCGCAACCATTCTGGGAATGAGACTAAATGAAATGCTGAATGCCGGTTCCGGCGTAAAATCTAAAGTAAAAGCGCTATTAGAAGAAGAAATACAAAAAGAAGAAGAAAGCCAACTCTTCAATCAAATCATACAAACCAACCGAAACTTAAATTTTGATGACGTGGCAAAAGCCATTGCATTACTAAATAACGAAATAAAATAACCATGGATAATAATATTGAAAATACTGAAGAAATTATTCTAGAAGACAATCAGATTCTTTGTGTTCTCACAGATCAACCTAAGAAATCAACATCTAAGGAAGAAAATCTACAATCTACCATCAGAATGCTGAACGAAGAGTACGGCTTTGATCTTTCAGATATGAAGCGCGATTTCACCATTTCATTCATAGATCCGGAATCTGGTAAAAGCAAAAAACAGAAAGTCGAACTTGTAATTTTCGATAAAGGTGCAAAACATGACCAGGAAAACATCGTCCGCGTTGCAATAGTTCAGGACGATAAAACCAAAGAAAACGACAAAAAGAAAGGCGTTCAAATGACTCTGGAAAATGCAATGGCAGCCTTAGATAATTGTGAGTTTGGCCTTTGGACTAATGGAATCGATATTAAATACCTACAACGCGAAGACGACGATTTTGGCTTCGATTACAAATTCAGCGACCTTTCCGATATTCCTGGTTTTGGAGAAGATATCAACGATTTGGAAAGACCGGAACGCTCACACAGCCGAAAACCGGCAAATGACTCTTTGATTAAAGTATTCAAGCGTTCCCACGATTATATCTATGGGAACGAAGGCCGTAAGAAAGATGCTTTCTGGCAGTTGCTGTATCTTATTTTTTGTAAACTATATGATGAAAAACGCCGTTTTACCGATCACGAAAAAGGAATTTCTTACCGCAAGAAATTCTGGGTTGGTGTAAAAGAACAGAACACCAATGAAGGCCGTAAAGCCGTTGCCGACAGAATAAGGTCCCTGTTCGATGAACTGAAAAAAGACAATATTTTTTCCGGTGTTTTTGATGGGAACGAAAGCATCGACCTTACCGACAAAGGTTTGGCGTTTATTGCGGGCGAACTCGCAAAATATTCCTTCTTGGATGCAACGGTGGATGTAAAAGGTTTGGCTTACGAAACCATTGTGAGCAACACCTTGAAGCAGGAAGCCGGACAGTTTTTCACGCCGAGAAATATTGTGCGTGCAATGGTGGAAATGTTGAATCCCAATGAAAATACCCGCGTTCTGGATCCGGCTTGCGGTTCCGGCGGGTTTTTGGTTATGGTCCTGGATCATGTTAGAAAAAAAATAGCTTCGGAAATGTATCCGGAATTTGATGAAGTGCTGATTACCGAAAAATACAATTCCTACGAAGTGAACGAACGCGTTCGTCAATATGCCGAAAACAGCATTTTCGGGTTCGATTTTGATCCCGATCTTAAAAAGGCGGCACGTATGAATATGGTAATGGCTGGTGACGGTCACGCAAATATTTTCCACGTCAATTCATTAGCTTACCCTAAATGGGATCATCCACAGGAAATAGAAAAAATAAAATCCGCAATAGAAAAAAGTCTGAGCACCTTGAAAGATATTTCTGATAATTATACAACAGATGCTCGAGGTAAATTTGATATGATATTCACTAATCCACCGTTTGGGACAAAGGTAAAGGTGGATAAAGAAATTGCAGAAAGATATCACTTGTCAAAATTTTCAGATGCCCCTGAAGTTTTGTTTATTGAAGCATGTTATGACTTTTTAAAAGAAGGCGGTAAAATGGCGATTGTCCTGCCCGACGGTATTTTGGGAAATCCCAATACCTTGCCGGTAAGAGAATGGATTTTGGATAAATTTAAAATCTTGGCTTCGGTCGATTTGGCGGTGGAAGCATTTTTACCCCAAGTTGGCGTTCAGGCGTCGCTGTTGTTTTTGGAAAAGAAAACCGAAAACCAAAGAAATTTGGTGCACGATGGTGGCGAAGATTACGATGTCTTTATGGCCATTGCCGAAAAACTGGGCAAAGACCGACGAGGTGTTCCTATCTATGTACGAGACGAAGACGGCGCCGAAATTTTGTTTGAAAGTGAAAAGAAATATTTGGCGTATAATGAACAGGGAAAAACATATGTAAAATCCCGCAAGGAAAAAATTAAAATGCTGGATGATGATTTGCCGAAGATTGTTAATGCCTATTTTGAATTTTTAAAATGATTTTATTTATGAAAGTTGGTAAAATAAAATCAGGATTTATTTCAAATGATATTCGCTTTAACGCGGGTTATTTTTTGAATGAAGACGCTATAAACAGTAGAATTGTTGAAAGCAACAGTTCAAAATGTAGGCAACTATTTGAGTTAGCAGAAGTTTGGAACCCACCAATTTTTAAAAGGCAGTTCTGTGCAAATTCTGAAAGAGCAGTTCCATATTTTCAAAGTAGTGATGTGACAAATGCGCTTGAAGGATCCGATGTTTTTATTAATAAAAAGCAGGCTTACAAAGTAGGCTCTATTGTGGAAAAAGATCAGATTTTGGTTACTGGTTTTGGAACAATTGGAAATACAAGATTAGTAAATGAATTAAGTCACGGTTCTAGTTTTGCAAATAATGTTTGTAGAATAAAAGCCAATGAAAATGTTCCTATAGGATATGTTTACGCTTTCATGACTTCAAAATATGGAAAATCACAATTAAATAAAAACGCTTCAGGTTCGGTGGTTAGATATATTGAATCACCTGGAATTAAGAAAACTTTAATCCCCATTCTTCCAGAAGAAACCCAACAAAAAATCCACAATCTTATTACAGATGCCGCACAACTGCGCGTAGAAGCCAATAAACTGCTGAAAGAAGCGGTCGAGATTTTTGAGAAGGAAATTGAAAAATTTGTGCAAACAGATATTTTATATAAAAGAAATAATACCTATTCGGTTCCTATCAATATATTAAAAAATCATAATAACCGTTTGGATGCGTCATACAATTCATTATGGTTTGACCTTTTTTATAATAAACTAAAAACTGCAAATGTTAATTTAATTTCTATTAAAGATTTATCCTTGCGTGTTTTTACGCCGACCATTTTTAAAAGAGTAAGAACAAATAATCCTGATATTGGTGTTCCGTTTTTAAGCGGTTCAGATTTATTAAATGCAATGCCAAAATTTGAAAATTTTCTTTCAAAAAGAATGGCAAACATTGATAATTATATTTTGAAAGATGGTTGGCTTGCAATTCAAGATGCAGGGACGATTGGTTATGTAACTTACGTTCATAAATTTCTTGATGGTGTATCTGCTACAAATAATTTAATTAGAATTATACCGAATTCCAGTCAAAACTTCAATCCGTATATATTTACATTTTTTAAAAGTAAAGTAGGGCAAAAAATTCTTTCAAATTTTGAATTTGGGAGTGTTCAGAAACATATAGATAATCACCAAATCAGTTCTTTATTAATTCCCATTTTCGATAACATTTTGAAAAATATTTCTGATTTAGTTCTCTCTTCTATGGAAAAATTTGGGAATGCCTGTGATAAGGAAAAAACTGCAATAGACCTCATAGAAAAAGAAATCGACCAATGGCAACAATTATAAAACCTCCGTATTTCGAACAGGTAGTAAACGCCGGCGAAAAAAAACTGCTGGATTTTCTGGAAGTCAACCTTCCCGATAATTACTTCCTTGTTCCCAATGTAGAAATCGCCTCCACCAATCCCAAAAACCTGCGCACACAGTATTGGGAATACGATCTTATTGTGGTAACACCACACGCGGTTTTCAACATCGAAAACAAAGACTGGAAAGGCCGTATTGAAGGCGACGACAACTATTGGTATCTCAACGACCGCCAAATGAGTAATCCGCTCAAAACCGGCCGACAAAAAACCGCGGTTTTAGCTTCCAAATTCAAAGAAAACAATCCAACTTGGGGCAAAGCGTGGGTACAGAATATGCTCACACTGTCTTACGACAATGTTTACACGCCTGTTATCTCATCGGAAGCCTACAAACTTACTTTTAGTTTAAATGAGCGTCTTTTAGATTTTATTCTGTCTCCCGAAAAAGTGGGCAAAGACCACAATGCCATTGAAGATGTTCAGCACGATATTTTAAAATTCCTCACCGGACAGCAGAGTAAAAAGTCTCCTGAAGAAAAGCGCGAAGTTCAGGGCTACGAAATTGTGGAGATTCTTCAGCAGGAAACCAATTTTACAGAGTATCTGGTAAAAGAAGAAGGAAACACTCCTGTTCGCCGTAGAATTAAGGAATATGCATTGCAGATTTCGGGGATATCGCCGGAAGAATTAAGGACGCGTGAAGATCAAATAAAAAACCAATACAACGCCCTGAAAAACCTGAAGAACAAACCCTTCATTCTGAATGTAGAATTTACTGTAGATAATGAAAACCACCTGTTCTATGAGATTTCAGATTTTATGGACGAAAATTCTCTGCGTTCCGAAGCAAGGCACAAAACCTTTACCTTCAAAGAAAAACTTCAGATTATTGAAAATGTAATGGTGGCTTTGCGCGAAGCACATCAAAAAGGCATCTTCCACCGTGATATTAATCCAGAAAATATTTATTTGGCAAGCGGTTATGCATATTTGGGAAATTTCGGCAAATCATATTTCCTCGATCACAATGAAGAAGGTTACACCGTTATGCCAACCATTAACCAAACCAATGCAACCGCCTATCACCCTTTGGAATTGACTGTGAATGATGCCAATGCGTCTTCCGATATTTATTCTTTAGGCGTGCTCATTTATTGGCTGTTCACGGAAAAAGAACCATTTTCGTCGCCTTACGCTTTAGACAAAATGGGCGGTAAAATTCCGCAAAATCTGTTGCCATCAAAGGTAAACCCTAACCTTCCGAAATGGCTGGATGAAGTATGCCTTAAAACCATTTTAACAGACGACCAACAGCGTTTGCAAACGGTGGAAGAACTTCAGGAACTAATTAATTCTGCCATTCAAAGCCATTCCAAAAATAATGAAACCGCTGGTCTAAAACCAGTTCCGGTTCCTGCAGTTCCTACTTTCGAAGAACTGAAAGAAGGCGATAGTATTGGCGCTTATACCGTTCATAAAGTTTTGGGAAAAGGTGGTTACTCCAAAGTGTTCAAGGTAAAACACCGCATTCAGGACAAATACTTTACGATGAAACTTTTTAACGAAAGTGTCAATTTTAATTCTGTAAAAGACGAATATGAAGCGCTGAAAAATCTGAATCACCCGAATATTGTAAAATTCGTCTGGAATGATGAGGCCTCAAACGGACAGTTCTTCACCGTAATGGAGTTTTTGGATGGCGAAAATTTAAGCAATTATACAAAGACCGATGCCAAACTTCCGCTGAACAAAGTGTTGCAGTTGGGCAAAGATATGCTGAACGCGTTGGTAGAAATGCAGAGCAAAGAAAAACCGATAATGCACCGCGACATAAAACCTCAGAATATTATTTGGGATAAAGGCGAACGCTTTGTGCTGATCGACTTCAATGTAGCGTCTTCTAACACACAGAATAAAGACTTTGTAGGGACTAATCCTTATTTGGCACCCGATCTCATTCACGAAAACTATCAAGTACATTGGGATAAGTCTGCAGATCTCTTTGCATTGGGAGTAACTCTTTATGAATTAGCTTGCAAACAGTATCCTTGGCACCCAAAAAAAACACCTAGATTGAGTGAAGTTCCAAATGATCCTAAATCTTTTGAGCCAAAAATCTCACGCAAGTTTGCAGATTTTCTTTTGAAGGCTATTGCTACAGATAAAGAAGTCCGTTTCAAAAATGCCTTGGAAATGCAGGACGCATTATTGGCAATTGAAGACAATATTTTGGAAGATTATTCCGGTAGTGAAGATGGGCTTCCGACAACAAACCGTCTCTATCATACGCAAATTTTTATTCGTCAGGGTACCTATGATATCAAACTTTATAACGGTCAGACAACTTATGTGAACCTTTCTGAATCCGTTGAAAAGGTTTTATCTGAATTTAAATCAAAAATTGAGAAATATAAGCCAGACCTTAACAATCCAATAAAACTCATTTTGCGGGTTGATAACGAAGATATTATCAATGAAAATTTTTGGAATGGTGGTGCAAAAACTTTTACTACAGGCAATGTAGAACGCGTTCATTCCGCTTTGAAAAAGCTTTTTGAAGACAATAAGGATAAAATTAAAGCCCATAAAATAAATATTGAAGGAGCTAATATTGTAGATTATATCAATTCCCTTTACAGTCAGTCAAAGTATGGTAATTTTGGAACGAGAGTGAGTGCAGGATCTTCAACTCAAAATCTGGATGAAGCCACTTATACCGAAACCAAACTGGATAAGAAACTCATTCCTGCAATTGTGGATGGGACCTACAAATTACTAATTATCACTGGAAATGCAGGTGACGGAAAAACGGCTTTCATTAAGAAAATTGAGAAAAATCCTTATGTAAAGGATGTTCAGCATTTTGAGCACCAAAACGGAGCACGCTTCAAAATTGGCAACGTGGAGTATGAAAGCAACTACGACGGTTCGCAGGATGAAGCAGAAAGTGTAAACAACGAAGTGCTGGAGAAATTCTTTGAACCTTTTGAAGGTTTAACGAATTATGATCAGGCCAAAGAAGGCAGAATAATCGCTATTAATGAAGGGCGTTTGGTAGAGTTTTTTGAAACCTCGAAAAAACATAAAAATCTGGCGGAGGTTATTGATAAATATTTCGATAAACAAGGGCATTATACCTTGCCTGCAGGATTAATGATTATCAATCTAAATCTGCGCTCTGTAGTGGCAGTTAATGGTGAAGACGGGAGTTTGTTCCGTCAGCAGATAAAACAGTTAACCAAAAAAGAACTATGGAAAAGTTGCGATAGTTGCGAACTGGCTAAAGACTGCTTTATAAAATACAATGTTGAAAGTTTCAATGACAGTGCTTCCGGAAACGAAGTCATTACACGAATGGAATGGTTGCTTCGCACAGTAAGTCTAAAGAGAGAACTGCACATTACAATGCGGGATCTGCGTTCCTTTATCGCTTTTATGCTGACAAGAGATTATTCGTGTGAAGATGTTAAAGGTTTAGATGCGGTAAAAGATGCTTTGCCTTCAAATTATTGGCAGTTCTACTATTTCAATATCACCAACCCAAATGTTGATCAAGAATTAAGCAACGACAGGCTGGTAAAACTATTGCAGGAAACCGATATTGGCGAAGTTGCAGTGCCTAACCTCGACAGAGAACTGTTCTTTACGAAACATCAGGAGAAAGATTATCTTGAATTTGCAGACCGTGAAGCCAATTTATTGGAAATTTTCAATGAAAATAAATCCTTTATTCCTGCCCACGAATTGGATGAACATATGATTTATGAAATCAGGGAAAAGCACAAATCTTTTATCCGCCACCAATACTTTGAAGCCAAGTTTTTCAATTTGGTCACCGAAGTGGTTGAAATTGAGAATGAAGATGGTAACGTAGCCAAATTAAACAAACCGGCTTATCTGTTGAGAATACCTTACAAATCTGTATTTGAGTTTGTAAATATTCTGCGAGCTGATAAATTGAATGAATCCATTATGCAGAGTATTTCTCGCGCCATATCTTTAAATGAAGGCTGTAACAATAAAACGCTCGATATGAAGAATTTGGTAATTTCTTCTACCGAAGTGAGAGACCATAAAGGCAAGTCTTTCAAACTGTTTCCACTTTCAGAGTTTGAACTGATGATCAACAAAACAGATCACCTAACCAAATATCTCGAATATGAGTCCGACAGTTTGACATTCAGGAACAGGGATCACAAGCACATTGCTTTAACCATTTCCCTTGATCTTTATGAAATGCTGTACTTCATTCACAAAGGTTTCAGTCCGTCACTGAATGATATGAAAGGGAAATTTATTGAACTCTTGGTATTCAAAAATCTCCTGGAAAACTTGAACTACAATGAAATTGTAGTAACGCCGGACAATAAAGAATTTTTCTCGGTGAAAAAAGATAACTCCAACAAAATTGCAATAAAAAAACTCGCCTACTGATTATGCCCATAAAACTCAACAAAGACGAAAGTGTTTTCAGAAACGAACTGATATTTCCCGTGGATGCTAAACAGATTAATATCGATTACACCTTTGTAAATCTCTTCATGTTGCTGAAACACAATGGTATTAGACCCTCTCAGAGAAATCGTCGGGGTGAGAACGTTTCTATCACTCTTGACAAATTAAAAATGATCTTGTCTAAGCTTGAAGAGGACAGTGAACTGATAGGCTTTAAAGAAAATATGGAGGCCGCTGAATTGTGGATGCGTACCAATCTGGTGAATTTGGTCAACAGAGGAAACACAGATAAAGAGGAAATATCTTCCCTCAAGCCAATTCATTTACACAGTTACCGCGTTAGGAATGCGCAGAAAACAAGAGATTACTTTTCGGCAGATCAGGTTTATCTGATGCTTTCAAACGATCCAAAAGTAAAAGAAAATTTAATTAATTTTTTATCAGAAGGTTATGATTCCACTACCAATCAACTGTTAAATGGAAATCGTTTGGATGTAGATAGTTTAGGAATTTTGCATTTAATGAAAAGCATTTCACCCGGGTTCCTGGAAAGTAATACTTCACTAAACAAGATAAAGCCGTTGCTGGAAGAACAGAGTAATAAGTATTGCGAAGATGTTCGTAAACTGTTGGTGTATAAAAACGAAATTCCTAGAGGAGTTTTAATTGATTATTTAAAGACTATTACCTCTTTTCACTTGGCACTTTACATCAATAAATTAATTTATCTTTTGCCCAAAATGGTTGAAGAAGGAAAAATAGATGTGGATGATGATTGGTCTGTAGTGTTGGATGTTACTGACGATTTTGATAGTAAAATTTCTTCACTCGCAATTGCTGATGCAGAGAAAACTTACAACTCAATTTATAAATATGTGAAGGCAAGTTTCAAAATCAGTACAATTATTAACAAATCAAATTTGGATAAAACTGATTCGGCTTCAATTCCAAAAGCACTGCATATCTTGAAAAATGATCTTAAACAACACGAAACTTTGTTTAAGGCATTTTGGGATATTATCTACAATGCTCAGGATGACGCAGATAAAACTTTGCTCGAAGAAAAGGTGAAATACGAAGAAACTTATTTTGATAAATATGTAGAAATCTTAGTTAAAGAAAAAGGGCCATATCAGTATAAGTATCATTTGACATTTATAGATTCTCTACGTCAGAAAAATAATGACAGGGGCTTTTTGGCACAGGGACGAAGCAAAAAGCACCCTCGCAGATACGTTTTAGGAACCCGTCTATTGGAAACGCTAGTGCAGATACAGGTTTTAGATCGCGAAGAAGATAAATTCGTTACACGCAGTTTATCCATTGAAGAGTTGATGGAAAACCTTCGCGAACGCTACGGATTAATTATCAATGGTCAGAATGAAAAACGCTTTAAAGATGCTGATCTGCATACCAACATTGCATTCAAGGAAAATGTGGAGGCATTTAAACTGAAATTAAGACAGATTGGTTTCTACAACGATTTAAGTGATGCCTATATCCTTCAGAAAATCAGACCTCGTTACTCACTAAAATAACCGCTTTTTTATGGAAGTTAAAAATATATCACTGTATTACGAATATATTATCAACCTAATTGTCGAACTCTATCGGGAGGAGTTGGAGCACTCAAAACCAGGGCACTGTATGAAAATTACAGGAATGGGCAACGATGAAATGTTGATGTTATGGGACGCCCTGTCCAAAGAATTTAAAAATCTAGATACTTTTGTCATTAATGAAAGAGACGCAAACACTCCATATATTTCTGCAACAAAACTGATTGAATACCGTAATCAGCAGCGGAAACCGCTTTTGGTGCTTATTCCTTCTAATAACAGAACTGCAGCCGAAGATTCTTATGGGAACGCAACCTTTAAAGAAATTTCTTTGGAACCCGTAGAAACCGAATTGAATAGACGCTTAAAGGATAAAATTCCGCCACTACAAAACAGTTATATTAATCAGATTTTTGAGATAATCAAAGCAAATGAACTGAAACAAAGCAATGTCATCGATTATCTTTTGGCAATTGAGCAGGAGGAATATGGTAACGAATCTATTGGGAAGCATTTGAACCTGCTTTCATTATTTCCTGACACAGATTTGCTAACGGATGAAAAATTGTTTCGCTCGAGACTCAATTTAAATCTGGAAAGCACTAATCTTTTATGTGCATTCAACAGACCACTTTACGATCGGATTGAAGATTTGAAAATTGAAAAAGATACACTTCAAAAAGATTTTATTAAGCTTTTCAAAAAGGAAACCCAATTAACTTCTGCTTTTACTATGGTAAATGTGATTGCAGAAAAATATCCTGATCTTTGGTTCAACAACTGGCAAATTCCAAATCTGGATTTCGATCAGATCAAACTCAAAATTCTGCAGATAAGATCAACTGATTTTATTGAAGAAGAAGGCAAGAAAGTTTTACTCGCTAATAATACGGCTAATGCTAAGGTGACAATTCGTTATACGACCTCGCCACCACCTAATAATCTTCATAATCTAAAGTATTTCAAAGTTATTTTAATGTCAGTAGATGGAGGAGCAGGCCAGGAAATCAACCTATTGCGAAAAGCACCAAATACAGGTGCAGCATCTGCTTATAGGGAAGCAAAAGTGGAACTGAATGCCAATTCTATGGAAGAAGGGTCATACTTCTTTAAAGTTATTGCAGAAGATGAAAATGGAAATATTCTGAATATTAATGATGATTTTTATGATGCTTCAATTCAGAAAGCCTGGGAAGAACAAGGTAAAACTGCAGAGTCCAAACTGGAACTGAACAGAAAACTGACTTGTGATTCTGAAGATTTTGATTACTTCTTCGATGAAAACACCGAAAAGGAAGAAAATACCCGTAAAGATAAACTCAACAATGTTTTGCAGGCATTTTTCAAATTCAACATTGAAAAATTAAGGAATAATGAACCTATTGAAATTCCTGAAGCTAGTGAAACTTCTAATATTTGGCTGAATGACGCAAAACCAAAATTAAATTCAACCTTTCATATCAATTACTCATCACGTCATAATTATCAGGTAATTATTTCCAGCAAATTACGGTTAATCGAAAATGAATTTCTTTCTACTCCGGAAACGCTCGGATATATAAGTGCATCAATAAGCAATAATTCTACGGCTACAGGTTTGCAGAATTGTTTCTTAGAGAGAAGTGCATTAACAGACATTGCACCAAAAAACCTGCTTGAATTGCGTTCCCATTTATTTTTTGCAATAAAATCCTCCACAGAAAAGGAGAATGGTATTCTGGAGACTGCTAATCTCTATAAATACAAAGATTTGATTGAAAATTATGTTTTCGAATATCAAAACTGGTTGATGGATATGTATAAGCAGATCAATAATCCTACAGGAGATGATGAAGGCAATGAAGAACTGAAAATGATGTTTTCTGCTGTTCAGTATTTGGATATGGTGAAACTGAAAACCAAACTTCCAAATGGTAATGCTGTTTCTGCGGTCTTAATGTCGCCTTTACATCCTTTACGCTTGGCTTGGTTCCTAAATTTGATGAATCTTTTTGAAGATTGGCATAATAAAACTTTAAGTTACAATGGTCACATTAAAGATTGGGGCACCCTTGAGACTATTTTCTTGGGTAAACTGACACCGCAGAACAATCCGTATGTTATAGTAGATCCTAATAATTTTTCAAATTTCGATTATCTGGGAGATTTGTCCTTTGGTTGGGGAATCTATCTCAACTCTGAATTGAGGGATAAAAAGGACACTTTGGTTCCAATGAGCCATCAGATAAAATACTATTTCAGAACACTGCTGAATATATCCTATTCGAACTTGGTAAACAATGATGTGAGCAAGTCAGTGGTGGTGAAAAGTATGAAGAACTTTCTTATTCAGCACCCCTATACAGACAAACTAATTATTAATCTTTTTAACGTTGGCGATGGAGAAATATTTGCCGATGCGTTGGTGCAGGTAAGCAAAATAAAAGAGTATGTGGATACCAAATTTGAAATCCGCATTTTCGTGGGCAAAGATTCTTTAATTGAGAATGGATTGGCTCTAAAAGAACTGATTAATCCCGAAACCCAGATTACGGAGGAAGCAGAATTGTTTTCTCAACCTTCTAAAAATCGTCTCTTCCCTAAATTAAGATATTCCATAAATAAAATTGAAGATTACATTCAGAATCCGGCCAAGTATGATTCACATTTAAGTTTTTTGGTAAATCCTTTTGCATCAGATATTACCCTACATAAACCTTACCGCGAGTATAAGGTTGATTATTTGAACGGGCTGATTTTAGATAATGCCATCGAGGTGGAAGAAGGCAAAAACGGAAATAATATTTCTTGGTATTCTTTCATCAATTTTGGAAAGGAAAAGGATAAACCACTCAATAGCTTTTATTCCACATATCAGACATTTACTGCGGGAGCATTGGCATCACACAAAACAGATTCGGTTCCAGCAGTGAACCTGAATCTCACTGACAGAGATCGCGTTCTACTCTCACACCTACACGAATTTTCCGACTGGGTAATTACTTTTGATAAGAATTTGGGACCGCAAATCTTTGATATGCCTTCTGATGATGGTAAAATCCCATTTCTTTTGGATTACATTCCGGGTGAGGAAATGACAGGTCTTTCATCTTACTTAACAACGAAACCTTCAAGCGAAATTGTGGGGATTTTAGGTCCGCATTTTAAGGATTTCGGTATTGACATTGCTACGGAGAGTGGTCAAAAAGCGCTGCAGGTCTTGTTGGAAGACTTAAGAGCAATTAGCAGTTCTTTAGTAATGCAGTTGAACTCTTCTAAAAATAAGGCGTTCGAAGTCATTGGTTCTGCCTTCGCAAAAAGAGTTTTGGAAAAGAAAGGTCTGTTGGAAAACGCATTTTTGGTTCCTATTGATTTACACCAAAATTTATTTGATAACTTGGATTCCAACTCCAAAAGCAGAGCGGATAATCTTTTTGTAACAATGGATAAGGAGACAAAAACCATAAAAGTTTCTGTTTTGGAAATCAAATGTCGTAAGTCACTTGGTATTGCTGAAAGGGAAGATTTAAAGATGAAAATGATGGATCAGATAAACAATACCATATTGGCATTGAGACAGCATTACGATCCGAATAATTATACTTCAGAAGACCGTTTAGATCGCGATATAAAGAATAAGGAACTAAAATCTCTTTTAGGGTTCTATATCGAGCGTGCGTATCGATATAAATACATTTCTGAAAATGCTTACAACACCTATTGGGATTTTATTCAGAAATTGGATGAAGGATTCTCTTTCAAATTCAACCGTGTTGGATTTATTTTTGATTTTTCTTTTGATCAGAAGCATTTAAAGGAAACATTAGATGAGGAAACGGTGCTGTTCACCTTTGGAGAAAAACTTATCGCAGAAATTTTGGATCCTGATTCCGATTTAAATACACGAAGACTGGAAGATGCGGAGCTTACACAGGAATTTGAAAACGCTTTTGAGGCCAAAGACAAACTTGAACCTTTTGTCCAGCGGTTTAAGTCAAAACTGAAACCAGAAGAAGAAAAACCTATTGAAGAAAACTTTCAAAAGGAGGCAGGAATTTCTACCGATACTGAAGAAAATCATCAATCCCCCTATAAAGGTAAAAACTCCGAAGAATCTCTGCAAGAGGAAAAGGATACTGCTTTAGAACCAGAAAACGCAGTTGAAGAAGAAGTTTTTGAAGATGACACAGAAGAGTTCCTGGACTTGGATTTTGATATTCTTGTTGGAAAAGCAAGTGAAAGTCAGCAATATGGTATTTTGGGAAAAACTTTACAAAACAAAACAATTGCATTAGACCTTTCAGATACCAATACCATCAGTTTATTCGGAGTTCAGGGAGGTGGTAAGAGTTATACCATAGGTTCTATTTCAGAAATGGTTTTAAAGCAATTTAAGAATGTGAATAAATTGCCTTCGCCTTTGGCAGGAGTAATTTTCCATTACAGCGAAAGTATGGATTATGAGCCGGAATTTACCTCTATGGTTTATGCCAACGACAATGCTTCAGAAGTTGAAAAATTAAGATTGTTATATCGTGCAGAGCCTCAATCTTTAGATAAAGTGGTAATTCTTACACCTTTTGATAAAGTAAGTGAAAGAAGGGAAGAATTTCCTTCCATAGAAGTTTTGCCTTTAAAATTTAATTCTCAGGAACTGAATGTGCAGGATTGGTTGTTTTTGTTAGGTGCGGTCGGAAATGATTCTTCCTACATCAAGCAGTTGAAATACATAATGAAGGAACACCGCAGGAACATTACAATGAGTGCGATTAGGGAAAGCGTTGAAACTTCCGAATTGCTTTCAAATACCCAAAAACAGCTGGCAAAACAGAAACTCAATTTTGCACAGGAATATATTGATGACGAGTTTTCTTTGAGTTCCGTTTTGGAACCAGGTAAGTTGGTAATTGTTGATCTCAGGGACGAATTTATCGTGAAGGATGAAGCACTCGGACTTTTTGTAATAATGTTGAACATATTTTCGGGCGTTCGCGAATTTAAAGGCAAGCATTTTAACAAGTTTATTGTCTTTGATGAAGCCCATAAATATATGGATAACAAGGATCTTACTGGAAGTATTGTAACAGCAATTAGAGAAATGCGTCACAAAGGTGTGTCGATAATGATCGCAAGTCAGGATCCGCCGAGTTTGCCAAATGAAATAATTGAATTAAGCAGTATGGTATTATTACACAAATTCAACTCACCTCAGTGGTTAAAACATATACAAAAATCTGTTATCCAGTTAAACAGTTTAAGTCCTTCAGATATGAGTGTCTTGAGGCCTGGAGAAGCATTTTTGTGGGCAACAAAAGCAAATGATCATACATTAACTTCAAAACCGGTCAAAATTACAACAAGACCTAGGGTAACCAAACACGGGGGAGCAACAAAACAGGCAACAGGAAATTAATGAAATATCAATCATTTACAGGTATCGGCAAGCGTGAAAACAATGAGGATGTGATTCTGATTGAAAAATTTAGTCAGGATGTAGAACTTTATTTGGTTGTGGATGGAATGGGTGGCTACGAAAAAGGGGAAGTTTCTGCAAGATTAGTAGCAGAAAATATTTCAACACATTTGCGAACTGTAGAAATTATAAACAAAACTGAAATTAATAATGCTATAAAAAAGGCCAACCTCGCGGTTAAGCAGTTTAATGAAAGCAATAAAATAGCATCGGGTGCTACAGTTGCAGGTATAGTATTTCAAATGGATATCGCTCTTTGTTTTTGGCTGGGTGATGTGCAGATTTACCATTTTTTAAATGGAAATTTAGACTGGCAGTCAAAAGGTCATACTTTACTGAATGAACTCTTGGAGACAGATGCAAACAGGTCACCGGAAATGCAGAAACGATACGGACATATCGTAACTAAATCAGTTGCTGGCAAAAGAGAAAAGAGCACACCTGAAATTCTTGAAATTAAAAATATTTCTGAAAAAGATTCTTTTGTTCTCTGTTCTGATGGCGTTCACAACACTTTGACAGTTGATCATTTAAGATTGTTACTATCCGAAAATGATAATCTAAAACAAATCAAAGAGTATCTTAAAATCCACGCTGAAGATAATTACAGTTTAATTTTAGTTAATAATTAAAATGAAAAAAAAATTAGATTTAGACCATACAGAAGAATTGAAAAGAGCGGTAAGTTTTTTAGAATCAGAAAGTTTAACAATAAAACTTTTAAATTATCTTGGTCAACCTATTGAATTCGGAATTAATAAAATTCCAAAAAAAATTAAAGACAAAATATTGCCAATAACTGGGAAAGCACTTCATTATGCCGCTAAAGGTTCAATAAAAACAATAGGGAAAGGAAAATCAAATAAATTTTCTAATTATTATCATAAAGCATTCACTATAACAACTGGCGGTATTAGCGGGTTTTTTGGTCCTGAGACTTTAATTTTAGAACTCCCAGTTTCAACATTAACTATTTTTAGATCAATTGCATCTATTGCGAAAAAAAATGGGGAGGATCTTCAAGATGCCAATACTGTTGCTGCTTGCATAGAGGTTTTTGCACTTGGTGGTAATAACAAATCTGATGATGCAACTGATAGTAGTTATTATATGGTTAGAGCAGGGACAAATAAAATTATTGAAAAATTATCTGAGAATGTTCTTGGAAAATCATTAACTATTGAAACACCTCAATTTCTTTCAAAAATAATTACGACTGTTGCACCACGTTATAGTGTGCAAGTAACAGAAAAATTAGTTGCACAGTCTCTTCCGATCATTGGTGCAATGACGGGAGCGGCAATAAATTTAATCTTCATTACCCATTTTCAAAATGTGGCTGAAGGACATTTTATCGTTAGAAGGTTGGAAAGGATTTATGGAAAGAAAACCATTAATGATAATTACCTCAAAATTAAAAATGAAATTCCTCTAAACTAGTTTGCGACAAACAGTTCTAGATAAAGTTCATTTCAAAAAACTAGTAGTAATGCAAATCAATCTTAAAACTTTTCACAACGAAGATTTCACCTGTCCACAATGCGGTTGGAAAGGTAAAGGATCAGAACTCGATACAGAAAATGTTTCCGAAGAACATTGGATTTTTGATTTTGAATGTCCAAAATGCAGTGAACATATTGGTTCAGGGCAGGCCCCGTTACGCAATGAGAATGATTTTTCCCAGGAAGATTATTCAAAAGATATTAACGATGGAAGTATTTCGCGATGATTTTGGTCGCCGTATTTGGTTTTATGTTAATCCTACACAGATTGACATAGAATTACAGGATCTGAACGAAGATTTTGAATATGAGCGAAGTGCAAAAGTAACCAGTGTAAGTGCAGTTTGTAGGGCTCTGAATTGTCAGTTTTCCGACCTGAAAGAAATATTGGTAAAAAAATTTGGTGGCAAGGTAAACAGTTTCGATTTGTTCACTGAATTTTTATCCGAAAATAATATCAATTATGATTATTATTCTGGTGGTCGTTAAAAATTCCTCGCTTTGCCACAGCAAGTTACATAATCGAAATTATGGTCAAACTGCCGGCGCAAAACGTTGCCCTCCAGTCCGCAGGCTCCCTTACGTGCAAAACCAACTGCATCATTGCCCATAATTTGAGATTATGTAAAATGCTTTCCTTGCAACGGGCAAAGCCCTTTTGCGCCACCGCCTTCCAGCCGCCCGGGAAGGTTATCATTTACACGGTATGACCTCCACTCAAAAACCTTCAAATCCCCGCCACCCTTTCAAGGATGCAGAAAAATGGTGCAGACTATTTCGGGATTTAGCCAGTGGTTGCAGTCAATAAACTGCTTTTTTTCAGCGGAAAAGTATAGTGGCAGTTTATTCACTTCACTCACCGCGCACAGCAGTATTCCATACTGAAGAAAATTGCTTTCGCAGCCGCCATATTTTCAGCAAGCAGTAAAAATACTTCGGTTTCATAGGAAATGGTTTGTAGTGTATTTATACCGTTTGCTGAAAATTCCCAAGCAAAGCATTTTCTTTCCGCCCTCCATACCACTGTCTTTACAGCCACTTTTTCAGGCAGTTATCTAAATAAAGATTTTCGGTGGGTGAGCCTGTCGAACCCCACCATTTTTCTGCGATTCTGTTTCCCCATTTTGCCAACCCACGTCCAAGTTCCTCCAGTATATAGCCGGCATTCACTTTACGGATTCTGAAGAACCGTTTTTCTCTGCCGTCTATACACTTTCGTCACCGCGCACAGTCATATGTCTTTGTTCCAAGTATTCACAAATCCATATCACTGTCTTTTCCATTCCTTCCCACCGCTTTGATTATGCCTCAATCGAAGAGTAGGTTACAAGAAAAAATAAAAAAAAAGAAAGTAAAGTTCTGTTGTCAGGAAAATGCGCCGACAATATCAAGCCCTATCGGGTTTTTCAGAAAAAGTTTTGTGGCGCTAAAATTTAGCCCCAAAATTTTTCTGAAAAAATATTGCGTCGCATTTTCCTTCCACACGGTCAGAGCACTTTCTTTTTTTCTTTTTTTTCTTTTGAAAAATTTTCAGCGAAGCAAAATTTTTTAAACCAAAATTATGCTTACACACAAAGTTCGCACTTACTCAGTGCACAGTCCAGCCCCGAAAACGGCTCTTTACATCCTTTCAAGAGGAAGAAACGCAGGAAAACGAATGCTCGAACCCTGCCCGAATTGCCACATCATTTACGTTACCAGTCCGGAAGATCTCGAAACCTACTATTGGACTTTTTACGCCTTTTGGAAGCACGGTTTTTTTCATCCGCACCTTTGCGGAAGCGTCATCGAAATGCTTCGCCTCTGCGACTTGAAAACCCTGATGCGGAATTTCATCCAGCCAGCCTTTGAAAAGTCCCGCAGAACCCCCGAAATGGTCAATAAAATAAAAGCCACATGGGAACTGGAGCAAAAAATTGAAAAACAGGCAGCAGCTCTTAAAGAATTGCGCCACTCATTAGTCCGCCGTTACTACCTTTCCGTTTAACCTCAAAAAACTTCCTTCAGGAAGTTTTTTTTTGATCCAGCCTGAAAACCAAACATGCTTAAAAAAAATTTCGGCTGACGCTTCCTCCTCCGCTTCGTTTCGTATGCTCACCGCTACAAACATACCGCTTTAAGGGCTCTTTCCCCGACTTTCCCAAATCTTCCGCACTGTCTTAAATCTTTCCGACTTGATTAACCCTTATTTAATGAATAAGAGCAGGATAAAGCATACATATTTCGCCCCTTTATAAGAAACGGTGCAAACCGATGAAAGCAAATAGTAAAGCCGGTCTTTTGAACCGGCCTGAATGATTTTCGTTGAAGATAAACGCCTGATAAACGCTATTTGTCTAATTCGCCAGGTGAATTCCCTGAGGAATTTCCGCCCGATTTTCGGGTTTTTTCGCCATACTCTTCAGAACTGATTGCAGTCTGACTGACCGCCCCGATGATAGAACCGCCCAAAAGCAAATACCCACCAACAGTAACTACTGCTGCAGGTAAAGCCACCGGAGCAGCCACAAGAACACCGCCAACCGCCGACAAAGCCAAACCGAGATTTCGAACGATTCTGAACCATTTTGGCGTTGGTTCCTGTATTCTGCTGACTAGGTTAAGATTTCTCTGTTTCATGATCCTGATTTTTTAATTGGTTAAACTCTAATTTGGAAACCCTCTGTTCCAGAAAATCCACTTTTTGATTGAGAAGGTCGTAACTATTTTTAAACTCGGTTTTGATAAGCAATGCCATGGTCTTGACTTCCGTAATATCTTTTTCCATGCTTTTAAAATCGCTGTGTAATTGGCGAATAAAATACGCCACTATAGCCAGGAGCACTGAAGAAACTGAACCAAATAATACATTTAACGTGATTTCTGTTTGCATAATACTAGGCTTTTAGAATTGAAAAATATTTTTAATCTCAATCTGATTATCTTTTCCTGTAGCGGCTTCATACAGTTTTTTGTAAACCTGCTTGTAAGCATCCACGCTCTGCAGAACCTGAAAATCGCCGTCCTTTTTGATGTAGGAAAGTCCGACAAGTGGACAACCTGCAGTCTGTTCAATCGTGTTTCCGATATGAATGTATACGGAACTAAATGTTGGAAGATCGGCAATCTCAATCATGCCTTTGTGGATTGGTCCATATTTAGGGAAATACGTTTTGTTCATTCCGCCCCAAGTGTTTAAACGAAGTTTAAAGATACCTTCCGGAATGGCTGTTTTATGCATGATTTTCTTATCGCGTATTTTATCTTCCAGGAGAAAGCATTGGAAAATGCCGTCAATATAGAGATGGGAAAGAGTGCTTTCCTTGCCCTGTGCTACTCTGATGATTTTTGTTTTCATAACTGATTAGGTATTTGTGAATTAAATAATTGAAATAAAAAGGCTTCCCGATATGGGAAGCCCTTTGAAGATTTTATCCTAAAATACTTCCTCTATTTTGAGACAGTTTCCGCTCGCAAACGGATAATAATTTCCGTTAACTTCCTGAAAGAACTCAATGCCGATACACTGAACCACCGAAACTTTATTGTCCAACACAGGAGCTCCCGGAAGTGTTGCTGTAATGGTTGAACCTGCATAAGCCGCATTCAAAGGAATGTATGGAGAATAAGCGATGTTGGTTAACTCGTTGTTTACCATATCGTCTGGCTCGTAACTTCCAGTAGTTGGATTGTAAGAAAAATCGGAAAGAACCGCCAAAGCATTAATCAGTCTGAAATGGGTTGCACCTGAAGGAGCAGAGATTAGATCAGCAGGATTAAACGCTGCCACGATAAAATCTGAAGAAGTTCTTCCGGCGTCCGGCTCAATGTCATAAGGAGCATTGAAAATTCCGGAGATAGAAAGGTTTTTGTTAAATTCAAATCCAAGCAGATAATTTTTCTGCGTGGAAACTTCAACCTTTCTGTAACCTCTCGCTTCGGTTCCGTCCTCAAGGTTGATTTTCTTCATAATTGAAGTCAAACGACCTGTAACCTGAGGATCTGTAAATTTTCCCATAAGAGCGGAAAGCGCCGTTCTTAACGATTTGCCGACTTTGGCGCATCCGCCAAATTCGTTCATATTTTCGCGCGTTCTTTCGAACTCAGGGGCGCTGTTCACCTGTTCAGCAGTTGGACCGCCAACCATACCTGCGAAGAAGCCTTCCTGACCTTTGATTTTGAAGTGTCTCACGTCGCCAATCGTTCCGACGTATTTCATAAGACCTTTTTGTCTTGCCATTGTTTTAAATTTTAAAAATTAGAAAAGAGAGAAAAACACTGTTGTCTAGACAGATACAAATTTCATTTATTAACTTTGAAAAAACAATAGTTAAAATACTGTAAATCAATGAAATACAACGCAATTAGTACAAACCTTAACGAAATGGAAGGCAGCACAACAGGAAATCCGTCCGCAAAATATTTTCAGATTAAAAACATCCATGTCCAACCGTTTTGGATTGTGGAAGAAGTCTTGGACGGCGACAGTTTAAAAGTGAAACAGGAATTCACACAAGAAAGTCGCGAAATTCGACTTTACGGCTTGGATGCACCGGAAGTTCATTTTTCAAGAAAAATGCGCGAGGATGAAGCGAAAACAGGCATACCTGCCAGTTTGCTACTTCAATATGGTTTGATGTCTTTGAATTATGTTCTACAGGTTTGTCCACCCGGAACACGGATTACGTTATTAACGGAACTAGATAACCGAACCGACTTTTGGCTGAGAGATTTGGCATATATCATTCTGCCTTCCGGCGAATGTCTGAATGAGCTCTTAATAAGAAATGGCTTTGCTAAAGCAAGTAATTCATACTATTGCTTTCATTTGCATTATTTTCAAGAAATATGTAGATTAGCACAACTCGAAAAGCAGGGAATTTACCAATTTTCAAATATTTTTTAGAATGTTGGACTTATGTTGAACTGAATACAAAAATGTAACTAAAAAACCTTTTATTCATCAACATAAACTTATAAATTACTGATATTTGGGTGTTGTGGCGAAATCCGCTCCGCTCCTTTGGCTACGCCGAATCGGAGATTTTGCCACATCGGTTCGGCGGATTACATCCGCAAATGTTGCTCGTCGCTACGCGAACTTCGCACATCTGTGAATTTGCAAAATCCCAAGAACGGAAGAAAATTTCATTCTCGGGACTTCGCAAATCCGCCGAAGCGTTAGCGGTAAGTTTTACGGACGACACAACAAAACGAAAATGAAATTAAAAAACAACTCTCTTCCGACATTTTTGACAGCAGTTACGCTGACATTTTTGTTTGCTTGCGGACAAAGAAATTCCGACAAAAGTGCAACACAAACGACCAGCATAAAACCTGACGAACTCACATTGTCCATTGACACGTTTTCGACTTTTCCACCCGAAATTGACGGTTGTTCTTGTTATTTTTCTAACGACTCGACAGAATTTAAAAAAGGCGAATACATTTATATGAATGATTACGCTCAGACTTCATTTTTAAAAATCAATGGCGTTCTGACAAAGTTCACCCAAACTGACTTTAAAGAAGTTGATTCATTAAACGTAAAAGCAAAATACAAAAGTGACCATTACGAAATGACAATTGAATCTAAAGACGGAATACAAAATGGTGACGAAACTTGGCTAAAAACAGGGACAATTAAACTGACAAATAAAAAAGGTAAAACAGTTACAAAGACATTTTATGGTGAATGTGGTTGCTAACTCGAAAGACAGAAAACCTACCGCTAACAGGCGTAGCTGTTGCACAACTCCCATTTTTAGAAAATAGTTTTCAAAAACATATATTTTGACCTCTTTAGAAGCAATTTTAGAGAGGTTTGTTTTTTAGTTCAGGTGTAGAATTCTAATTTTTAGAAGGCTTAAAATTGAGTTATTGAAGTCTAAAAAGACTGATTTTATAAAAGCAAAGTTCTTCCCTTGTTTTAGAGATAGAACTTGGGCTAAAATACTTGGTTTTTTAATGGTAAAACGCATGTATTTCTTCAAGTTGTAGGTTAAACTTGCCATCAGTACATGTTTGTTTGCGTTTTTGATGCCTCGTGTATTGACTCTCTTCATGTTCGTAAAGTTGACCAACGTTCCAATGACGGGTTCTACCGTTTTGCTACGTACTTTTACCATTTTCTTGGCATATTTCTCGTTTTGGGTGAGTTTTTGGTGCATGCGGTCGTAATGTTCTTTGTGGATGCTGTCGTCTAATTTTTTGAACTTGGTGCTTTTGCCACAGCATTGTTCTCTTAGTGGACAGTTTTTGCAATCTGTTTCGCTACTTCGGTACGTTCGTTTGGTGTAGCCTTTACTATCCCTTTTTTCGCCTTTGAAAAGCAGTTTCGCTTGGTTGCCTTCGGGTTTTGTGCATTGGTAATAATTTTCTTCTTTGTTGAAGGTAAAACCTTCTCGCTCGGGTTTGTATTGTCCGAAGTTTGGGATGTAAGCGTTGATGTTTTTTTCATGTAAATACGCCAATGCTTCACCACTGCTGTAACCACCATCGGCTAAGAGTTCTTCGAGTTCGATTCCGTTTTCTTTTAAGTTTTCTTCGGTAAGTTCTACAATTTGTTCTAAACATTGACTGTCGCGTTTATCAGCAAAATCAGAACACGCTCCTGTAATCACATGGTGCGCATCGTCTACTGCGATTTGTCCAAAATAATTTAATTGTCGCGCTTTGCCGGGTTTTACGCTTACTCTGGCATCTGTATCTGTGGGAGAATAATGGGTGTGATTAGACAAGTATTTGGGACGGATGAGATTGCCGTTTTCGTCGGTTTGATTGCTGTTGCTATTTGCTGGCATTCCTTTATACGCTTCTGCTTTCCAATCATGGTGGCGTTCTACCAGTTTCTTGCGGGTGGAAGTTACTTTGTATTCGCTGTTTTCTTCTAATTCGTTTACAAAAGCACTGGCATCTTCCAAAACTTCCTTCTCTACCAAACTATCCATAGAAGCATTAGCTTTGATAAAAACACTATCCACCGCTTGACGCTTGCCTCGAACCATGCCTTTGGAAACGCACATTTTCAAGACTTCTTTAAACAAACTCAAAAACACTTCTTCGCCATACAAACTTCGGGTTCAGCGTATCGTGACTGGGAAACAGATCGGAAGAGCACACGTCTGAACTCCAGTCAC
>OGVG01000014.1_pt1 | contig 27573 bp, 31 predicted proteins | sample 1575691 | NCBI WGS metagenome assembly OGVG01 (sample SAMN07581545, study PRJEB24739) | freshwater metagenome | reverse complement strand
CCAATATGCAAGAAGTTCAAAAAGAAGAACAGACTGCCGAGATGGTTGAGAAGGCTCAACTAGAGTCTATCCTGAAAGCCAATGAAGAAATGAAAGTTGAACTTCAGAAAGCTCAGGAACTAATCAATCAATTCCAAGCAGAAAAGAAAGAAGCTATCCTAAAGTCCCGTAAGGCTGAACTAGATGCTGCTGTAAAGAATGATGCTCGTTCTGAAGTCATCTTTAAGGCTATCAAGGAATGCTCAGATGAAGATTTCCAAGCTGTTGTTAAGACTCTTGCTGAAATCCAAGAAGTTGTTGAGAAGTCTGCTCTATTTGAAGAAATGGGTGCAACTGTTCAAGATGAAGCACCTGCTGTTCAAGAATCGGCGGTCGAAAAGCTGATTAAGTCCAAGTACAACGCTAAGTAATTTAATTTTTATATTGGAGATATAATATGCCAGTAATCGCAACCGATTCTAACAAACTCAGCCACCTAGTCAAGGCTGAAGTCCTTGAAAATACTAAGTTTACTCGTGAAGTAGTTACCTTCAACGGTGCTGCTGCTTCCCTAAAGATTGGCACCGTTCTTGGTGTTGTTACCGCAACTGGTAAGTACAAAGTCTGCGTACAAGATGCTGCTGATGGTTCACAGAACCCCGCTGCTATTCTTCTAGAAGACAAGACTGTAGCTGCAACCACTGACACCAAGGTTCTAGTTATGCATCGTGGTCCTGCTTCTGTTAGCAAAGCTGCTCTAGTACTAGATGCATCTTTCAACCTAGATGCTGAAAAGCTAGCCCTGTACGCTGCTCTTGAAGCCAAGGGTATTCAGGTTCTAGAAGCTGCCTAAGCATCTGGTTAATAGATAACAAATAGAATAAGGAAATAATATGCCAATTACTCGTGACTTTAATAACGCATTTGCCGTTGTTGATTATACCCAAGAACTAAACCTAGTACCTAACTCTTGGACCCTACTAAATGACGTTGGTCTATTCCAAGAAGAGTCAGTTTCTACTCATACTGTTACCTTTGAAGAAATCTCTAGTACTCTAGGTCTAATTGGTGACGTTGCTCGTGGCGCTAAACCTCAAGCTAACAAAGACGATCTACGCAAGATTCGTTCTTATCCTCTAGCTCGTTTTGCAGTAGTCGATCAGATTCTACCTCAGGATATCCAGGGCGTTCGGGCCTATGGCGACATGAATGCTGCTGAGACTGAAGCTGCTGTAATGGTACGTAAGATGGAGCGTATGCGTCGTAACTTCGATATTACTATGGAAGTTGCTCGTTTCAGCACTCTAACCACTGGTAATCTATATGCGCCCCAAGGCACCATTTCAGGTAATCTGTTCAGTGACTTTGGTATTACTCAAAAGAGCGTAGACTTCGTTCTAGGCACTACCACCACTGACATTGTTGGCAAGGTAGAAGAAGTTATTGCCCATATGCAGGACAATGCAAATACTGGTGATGTTATCAGCTCAGTCGTTGCTTATTGCTCGCCAGAGTGGTTTGCTAAATTCATTAGCCACGCTAAAATTGCTGATGCATATCGTTACTATTCAGCAACAGCTACCCAAGAGATTCTACGCAATCGCGCTGGTGGTTCTGGTCTATACAGAGAATTCCAATATGGTGGTATTCGCTTCGTAGAAGTCCGTACTGTCCTAGCTGGTCAGCGTCTGATCCCTGCTGGTGAGGTTGTCTTTGTACCACTAGGTACCACCGACACCTTCGTAACCTATATGGGTCCAGCGTCGAAGCTCGACCTAGTCAACACTCTAGGTGAGAAGGTCTACATGTGGTCTTGGCGTGATCCTAAGGGTAACAGCATTGAACTTGAAGCTGAATCCAATTTCGTAAATATTATTAGGCGTCCTGCCCTAGTAGTCAAAGGCACTACTAGCAACTAATTCTTAGGAATTAATTTTAGCCCTCTTCGGAGGGCTTATCTCAGAAGGTATTGACACAGCAGTACTTTCTGAGATAACATCTGACTTCTTGCAGTCGTATTGCAGTACGATTCCATGTCCCGAAAGGTGTCTGCAAGCACTTCTACACCTGTATGTAGATAGGGACTCCATATAATTCCTTACAGGAGGGAAATGTGAATCAGTTGAAAAACGATCACTATGTCTATGTGCTAAAAGATGTAAACAGTACAATTAGGTACATAGGTGAAGGTAGACTTGATAGATATAAGCAAACATTTAAACGACCTGCCGGATATACTGATATTTTGAATAGCGGAGGAACTGTTGAGAAAATACACGAAGGCTTGACTAAACAGGGCGCAAAAGATAAAGAGAACTATTATCTTGAAAAATACATCGGCGTTAATAATGAAGAATGGAATCTTCTCAATACTGCAGGTCCAAGAAAGCAAGTATTACTGACATATCAAGAAGTCTCAGAGTATTTTAGCTATGACCTGTCTGATCCTAGATTGTTAATTTCAAGAACACCTACTCTTGGTGAAATACTGCCGAGTAAGAAATTTGTTGGGTTTATCGACAAATATAGTGGTTATTATAAAGTCACATTTAATGGTAAGCAGTGTAAATCACACAGACTGCTGTGGGTTCTGTATAATAAGAAAGACCTCGACCCATTTGTTGTAATAAACCATATCGACGGGATAAAGCATAACAACTTACCAGAAAACTTAGAAGCTGTTTCAAGCTCTGTTAACAGCTATAAGAGTTTGAATAAAAGAGTTTCTGATGTAACAGGTATTTCTGGTGTATCAACAACAATCTCAAGCACAGGTGCTACCATTTACAAGGGTTCTTATATGTGTCAGAAAACACAAATAAGACAAGAGAAGTCATTTTCATCTGCCAAGTATGGTCATGATGTTGCTCTAAGACTTGCCTCCATGTTTAGAGAAATTGGAGTATGCCAGTATGAGTCAGAGCAAGCAATGCTATCAGCTTCTGATAGGTTTCATGAAGAATTTCGGAAGTATAATACTTTACCGATTGGTGTCTCTGTTATTGCTAATCATGGAGTACAGAATCAGATTGTATCAGTATGTGCGACAGTTAATGGTGTTGAAAGACAGAAGAGGTTCAGTATAAACAAGTACGGGTACGACGAAGCTATAAATCTTGCTGTTGAGTGGAGAAATGCTAAACTCAGTCAACCACTAACCTAATCCCTCTCCTATAAGCATTCTCCTGAGTGCTTATTACAGAGTAATTAGAATAACAACGAAGGAGTACTAATGTCCCTAACTTTAATCCAACAGGTCAGGTTTCTAGTGCAGGACAATGTTCCGGGACTTTATATCATATCTGACGATGAAATTCAGTATCTACTGGATAAAAATTCAAACAATGTAAATAGAGCAGCAGTAGAAGCAGCCAGAATCATATTGTTTAACCTGTCGATGCGCAGCGATAGCGTTGTTGATATTTTCAGTGTTAAGTCATCATCTAGCGCAAAAGCATACATCGAAGCTCTCAAACTCTTCATCCGTGATCCATCCCTCAGTGGTGTACTTTCAAATATCAATGGCTATGCCGGCGGTATCTCAATCTCAGATATGCAATCCAACGATGCAAATCTAGATAACAATATCCCTGTAGCACCAAGCCAATCACCAGAATCTGTAAATATTCCAAGTTCAACCTTCTTTACTATCTAAGAGGTACTGAATGAATCAATTTCTTATCAGTACTAAATCATTCATAGATACTAACGGAATCTCTTGCACTTATACAGCAGTCCAAGAAGGTACTTATAACGTAGAAACAGGTAGTACTACAAATACAGAAACTGCTTATACAGTAAAAATGTATAAGAAGCATCTGAAAGCTAATCAATATAACTACCCTAACCTAGTAGGTAAAGATGCTGCTATGTTTTATCTAACAAACGATAGCCTAGCCTTTACCCCTGCTGTAAGAGATAAGATTACTTTCTCAGGTGTTACTTACAACATTGATAGCATTCAAGAGCATTCAGCATTAGGTGCAGTTATCCTGTATAGAATCATAGCAGTCAAAGGTTAATATATGATTACTGCTGATACTTCAAAGCTAGAAAAGCAACTGCAGGATTATGTAATAGAAGCTACAAAGAGACTAGAGAATGTAGCAGCAGGTCTTGCTTATGAACTTACCATAACAGCTAGTGCTAATACCCCAATTGGTGATGAAGCATCCCTAGGTGATGAAACAGGTACTTACTATAAGCTATATGAGCAACGAGCTAGAGATTACGGTATTGCAATTGATGTAGGATTCCATAGAGGTTCTTGGCAGTATGCAGAAAACATAGGTGGTCTTGCTTGGAGTACAGCAATTAACACTACTGAAGATGCAGCATATGATGCTTACAACTTTGCTCAGATGCAGTATAAGCTAGGCGATACTTTCTACATTGGTTCACTTGCTCCTGCTATTGAAAGACTAGAGACTGGAGAAATCAGAGGTTATTCACCCGGTACTATTAGTCAACCTACACTAGCTCAGATTCAACAAGCCTTTGCTGTAGATGCAGCTAGATATTATAAGGAAGCTATTTGATGGCAATACTAGAAATCAAAAGAGCAGCAGAGAGACATTTACAAGGACTTACTCCTACTTTACCTACAGCTTGGGAGGGTGTTAGTTTTACTCCACCAAGTACTATCTATCAAAGAGTACAAGTACAACCTAGACGTATTGAAGACCCTGTACTTGGTGCTGGATTTCATAGAGAGTTTGTTAGCTTTCAAGTCTTCGTAGTATCTCCTGTAAATAAAGGAACTGCTGAAGCAATCTCTCGTGCTGAACTAATCAGAGATAGATTCAAAAAAGGTACAAGCCTTCTAGAAAACAATATCAGGATTCATGTCTTGAGTACCCCACAGATTGCTGGTGCTTCTGTACAACAAGACAGGATAATCGTTCCTGTACTTATCGAATTAGTTGCAGAGGTTTACTCGTACTAATACTTAGAAGGTTTCTCAGCCTTCTCAATCATTTGCAAATGAAATTTAATTGGAGAAATAAATATGCCTACAATCGCAACTGGTATCAATAAATCAGTACGCTACAAGAAAGAGACTACTTTTGGTACTCTAGCAGGTACTACTGGTGGTAATGTACTACGTCGAGTAACTGCAGCTTTTAACCTAGAAAAAGAAACTTATCAGTCTAACGAAATCCGTACTGACTATCAAGTTCAAGATATGCGTCACGGTGTTCGTACCGCTACTGGCTCTCTATCTGCTGAACTATCACCCGGTTCATACGCGGATTTCATTGCTGCTGCTGTAGCCAAGAACTTTGCTGCTGGTGTCAGCGCTGCTTCAGTAAGCTATACCATTGCTGCTTCAGGTTCTTATTGGACTGTAACTCGCGCTGCTGGTTCATACCTGACTGATGGTTTTAAAGTAGGTGATGTCATTCGTATTACTGCTGCCGGTGGCAATGCTGCAAACACTGGTAAGAACCTTCTGATCCTTACTCTGACTGCTACTGTAGCTACTGTAATGGTTCTAAATGGTACTGCTATGGTTGCTGAAGGTCCAATCGCAAGTGCTACTATTGCTGTACAAGGTAAGAAGACTTTTGCTCCTACCTCTGGTCATACTGATGATTCCTTTACTGTAGAAGAGTTCTATGCTGATATTGCTCAGTCAGAAGTCTATACTGGTATGAAGGTTAATACTTTTGGTCTAAGCATTCCTGCCACTGGTCTAGTTACTGCAGACTTTGGTTTCGTAGGTAAAGACCTAGCTCAGACTGGTACCACTGCTTACTTCACTTCACCTACTGCTCAGACTAGTACTGGTATCTTTGCTGCTGTTAATGGTGCACTACTTGTCAACGGTACTCCTGTTGCTCTAGTAACTGATGTAGCTGTAAACCTAAACCGCAATATGCAAAACGCTACTGTAGTTGGTAGCAACAGCATTGCAGATATCTTTGAAGGTCGTATCCTTGTTGATGGTACCTTCAGTGCTTATTTCCAAGATGGTACTTTCCGTGATATGTTCAACAATGAAACTGAAGTGTCTTTAGTTGTTGCTGTGACTACTAGCAATGACAAAGCTGCTGATTTCATGACTGTTGTTCTACCACGCATCAAGGTTAACAGCAACACTAAAGATGATGGTGAATCAGGTACTGTATCTTCACACAGCTTCATGGCTCTCCTAAACTCTGCTGGTGGTACTGGTGTTAGCACCGAGAAGACTACTGTTAGCTTCCAAGACTCTGCAGCTTAATTAGTATATAGCCCAATAGATTATCCCCTTTAGGTAATTCCTGAAGGGGATTTTCTTTTAGGAATTAAGGTTATTGACTTAATACTTTTGAAATGATAAACTACAAATATGTCTATAGCTATATAGATAAGTATTTATCAACAACGAAAGGAAACGTACAATGGCATTTGATCTAATCAAGCAAGACTTCAATAAAGCAGCAGAGCAAGGGTTTACCTTTGATCTGAAACTACCTACCGGTGAAAACTCTGGTGCTAAACTAACTGTTATCGGAGATATGTCTCCAGCAGTAAAGGCTTATTCTCGCAAGAAGTTTGCTGAGTATCAAATGAAGCAAAGCATTGCAAAGCGCAAGGGTAAAGATATGGATGATCTATCCCTTGAAGAAGCTGAAGAACTTGCAGTAGAAGCTGCTCTGGTTCGTCTAGTAGACTGGAGTGGTATCCAAGAAGAAGGTAAAGAAGTTAAATTCTCTAAAGAAAAAGCTCGTGAAGTCATGCTTGCTCATAGCTGGATTCGTGAAGCGGTAATGCAGGAGGCTGCAGACCTGACTAACTTTCAACCAAAGTGAACTAGAAGAGTTACTTGCTTTTGCTAAACAAGAATTTACTCTAGGTTCTAATCAAGACTCTAATGCTATGAGAGCAAAGCTAGAGTCTGTTTGGAGACAGACTGGAGTAAAGCCTAAAGAGCTAGAAGACCTTGCTGAACTCCCTGATGTATTCAGGTACATTTGGCAAGACTTCCTAATGCTTAATTCAGCTAGAACTTCAAATGGCTTTGGAGTAAACCCTTTGCAGTACTCAGAAATACTTTCATACTTTACTTTGCAAGGTATTCAAGTACAACCTTGGGAAGTAGAAATCTTGAGAGTACTAGATAATCAAGTACTACAAGTCTATGCTGATAAACAAAAGCAAGAGTCTAAGAAATCAAAGAAATAAAAAGAATTAAAATATAACTATAACCTTGCCCTTTGTGCTTAATTGCATAGAGGGCTTTTGTTTGTAATATCTAAGATTTTAGAAACAAGAGAATTAGGTCATGGCTAGGCCCGCGAACCGAAAAGAAGAACCCTCGACTTCCTGCCAATGACTTATTTATCGAGGCTGTTTGAGGAACAGAAAATGAATGAGAATAGATTTTATGTTTACCTGCATAAGATTAAAGAGACTGGTGAAGTTTTCTATGTAGGTAAAGGGACAAGATATAGACTAATTAGTAGGACTGGTAGATCACAAAGGTGGCGCGAGATTACTAGTAAAAACGAATGGGTTGCCGAAAAATATATTAATAATCTTACTGAAGAGGATGCAAAAGAGAAAGAGTTGGAACTTATTCTCAGCCTTAACCCAGAAGCAAATGTACACCGTACTAAGTTGGACAATAGAAAACTAGACATAGAATATCTAAGACAGAAATATGCATACTCTGAAGAAAGTCCAAGTGGACTTATTTATAATGAGTGGAATTCCCAATACGGCTCAAAGAGAAAAGAAAAAGGCGATGTAGCTGGTTACTCTTGCAAGGATGGATATTTCACTGTATTTTGCAAAGGAGTTGGTAATCTCCTTGCTCATAGGGTTGTATGGGCTATTGTAAATAGTGAAGACCCTGGTGAAATGAAGATTGACCACATTGATGGCTGTAGATCAAATAATAAAATAAGTAATTTAAGAAAAGTAACTGTACTTGAAAATAATCAGAATAGGAAGCCAAGAATAGATACTAAAACTGGTATCGTCGGTGTGCATTTTGAGAAAAATGGTTATTATTGTGCAACATGGAGAGATGAAAACTCTAACTACTTAAGAATGAGGGTTTCTGTTGCAAAATATGGCGATGAACTAGCTTTTGCATTAGCTTGCTACTATAGAAGCTATATGATCTCTAGTAAGCAGTCTATGACAGATCGACATAAAGGTAGTATAGACAATTCTTGGATTGCTTCTAAATACTCACATGAAGAAATAATGGATATGATTCATTGTAAGTCAGATGCCAACAATGAGAGTGATAGAATTTCTATTTACCGAATTAAAGATGGGAATCGTCTTTATTGGCAACTTATCAGGAAAAATTGTAGTATGAAATTCTCCATTTTCAAGTATGGTGAAGAAGTAGCAAAAGGTCTAGTGGTGGAGATCAGGAACAGACTAATTGGACAACCACCGAAGGAAGTTCTTGGACTTTCACTAGAAGAAACAAATAAGATAATCTCCAAAAGGGAGATTACTATGTCAAAAATAAGTGCAGGTATGATTTAATCTGCATTAGATATTCGGAGTAAATATGCCGCTGATCTTGGAGCAATTGTCGTTCTCTGTGGATAGTTCACAGCTAGACGAAGCAAGAATTAAAATAGCAAAGCTAGGGGATGCTGTAAATTCCCTAAACAAGCCCATGCAAAATATGGCAGTGAGTTCAGCAAAGACTGCTGAAGCTATTGCTCGTGCAGAATTAGCTGCTGAGAAAGCCAGAGTAGCTACAGCTAAATTAGGTCAAGAGAATACTCAAGCTGCACCAAAAGTTAATTCACTAGAAAAACTACTGACTAAACTAACTAATACTTACCTAGATATGGGCAGAGGCTTTAGCAAAGGTGAAGCAAGTATTCTAAACCAAGCTAGAAGCCTAGGTGCATTAGATGACCAACTTGCTCTTGTTGAAGCTGCTCTTAAGAATATCAAAGAGCTTAACAAAGATCCTTTCGACAGTAGCCTTGGTGGTGTTCGTAGTATTACTCAAGAGTTTGAAAGGTTGACTCAAAGAGCTAACCTTGCTGCTCAAGGCATTATGTTGACTACAAAACAACTAGGAGAATACTCAAGACTTGCTGCTGAAGCTAGGAGTAAAACCATTGGTGAAGGCCTAAGCCTTAGTTCACCAGAAGGTCAAGCTAGGATGAATCAGTTGCTTAAAGAAGCACAGACTGACTATCTAAAAGCCGCAGCTTCTGTAAATCAACTTACTGAAGAAGAACGTCAAAGGCTTGCTGTACTAAAAGAACAAGAGAAGGCTCAAAGACTTGCTAATTCCACCTCTATCCAAAGAGCGAAGCTACAAGACGATCTAATCCTTCGTGAGCAAAAACTAGCTTTTGTAAATAAAGAACTTGCTGCTGGCTTGACTACAGCAAGTGCTAATGCTTTGTTTAAGTATCAGAAAGACCTAGAGGCTCTTGGTAAATCAACTGATGAGATTTCTAGAAGAACTGCTGCATTCAGAGCTGGACTTGTAGAGAAGCAAGGTCATAGTCCAATGAAGAAAATTGCAGATGATGCTGCTGAAGCTAGAAAGCAAGTAGATCATCTTGCCCGTGCATTAGGTCCTCAGATTACTGATATCTTTGTGGGTCTAGCTACTGGTCAATCTCCAATGATGGTACTGCTACAACAAGGTGGTCAGTTACGAGATCAGTTTGCTCTTGCTGGTGTTGAAGCTGGTAATATGGGTGAATCCCTTCGTACTGCTGCATCATACATGATTACTAGTATAAAAGATGTAGCTGTAGCTGTTGGTCAATTACTTGCAGGCGCATTTATAGGGGCAGGTAAAAAAATTATAGAGTTTAGTACTACAATTACAGGTACAGACAAAGCGTTTGCTGCCTTGTCTACTAAAATGCCTGTTCTTGTTGCAGGTATTACTACAATTGTAGGAGTAATGGGTGGTGCATTCATTGCAAGTGTAGTAGCCCTTGGGGTAGCATTTTTTAAAGTACAAAAGAATCTAGATGATCTTACAAAGACTTTAATTCTTTCTGGTGGCTCCCTTGGTCTAACAACAGACTCTGCTGTATCTTTGGCAATCTCAATGGAGGATGTAGGAATTTCTAGCTCTAAGGCTATGGTTGCTATTCAAGCTATGGCTAAGGAAGGCGGGTTTGCTAGATCAGAAATCCAAATGATTACTCAGTCATCTGTAGAGATGCAAAAGTATCTTGGTATAGCTGTAGAAGATACTGTAAAGCAATTTGCTAAACTCAAGGGTGAACCTGTAGATGCTTTACTTGAGGTGGCTAAAACAACAGGTATGATTCCACCGGAGATCATTGCTACTGTAATGGCTCTGAAGGATCAAGGTAGAGAAGCCGAAGCTGCTGCATTAGCAATGAAGGCATATTCTGACGCTACTGTTGAACAAGTACAAAGAGCTAAGACTGAATATACTGACTTTGGTAGATTTATGATTGAGCTTGGCAGTACCATTGCTTCATTCTGGGATACTATTAAGGGTGTAGTAATCAAAGCAAGTCCTACTCAGGAACTTGAAAATCTTCGTGCAGAAATGCAGAGAAACTTAGACTTCTCCTTTACAGACACTCAGAAGAAATATTGGAGTACTCAACTAGAGTCAGTAAATAAACAAATCCTAAGACAGCAAGAGCTTAATTCTGCAGTTGAGCAAGAAAGAGTAGCTAATGTAAAGAATGCAAAAGTCCTCGAAGAAGCAAGAAAGATTGAAATTGCTTCAATGGATACTCTAGAAAAACTTCGTAGGAATAAGCAAATTGCTGAAGACAGGATTGCAAAAGCAAAGAAAGATTCTGATCTGAGTCAAGTTGCAAGGAATGCTATTATCTCTGCTAGTGAAAAAGAAATCTTAAAGATTAATGAAGACATTGCTAAAGAGGTAAAGAAGGGTAATTCTGAGCGTGACAAAGAAGCTAAGAAGCAAGAAAACTACTATCAGAAAATCTTAGATCAAGCCAATGACTACTATGAGAAAATCACTGGGGACACAGAAAATCTAACTAAAGCTGAGATTGAACTTCTGCAGATAAGGAACGATCCTCGCTGGCAAAAACTTACCGAAAGAGAACAGCAAGAACTTACTACAAAATGGCAAAAGAACGCTGCAATTGAAGAAGAACTTAGGTTAACCAAAGAACAGCACAAAATTAACACTGCTGCTGGTGAAGCTAGAAACAAACTAATCTCAGACGGTATTAAAGAAGTAGAAACTATTCAACAAAGAGTAAAAGATCAAGAGATTGCTCTAGGTTTACTTGAATACGAAAATACTTTAATTGGAACTACTCAAAGCCAACGTGAATATCTAGTTGCTCTTAAGAAAGAGGAACTAGAATATGAGAAGAGGCTTGCTGAGATTAAAGCTAAAGGCTACCTAAGTGGTCAAGAATCAGATGCAATTGCTGCTCTTGATAGAGAATTTGAACTTCGTAAGAAAATCCTAAGTGCAAGCACTTACCAAAAAGAATTCAAAGAAATGCAAGATGTTCTTTCAGGAGCTATCGCAGACGCTCTCTTTGAAGGCGGTAAGAAAGGTGCTGATTCGCTAAAGAATTACCTAAATACTACTTTTAGAAATTACGTAATCAAAGTTTTCATTGAGCCTATTGTAGGTAATTTACTAAGCAGTTTAGGTGTTAAAGGTGGTACAAGTAAGATTGGCGACTTTGCTTCTATTATAAACCAAGGCGGTGGTTTATTTGGAGGATATAGTTCTGGTCTTGGCAATAGCATTATTTCTGCAGGTAATACAGCAGGCAGATGGTTGTATGACATGGGCTTTGAACAAGCAGGTGAAGCACTAGTAAATACATTTAATTCTGTATCCGAAGCTGGTCAGACAATTTCTACTGTAGGTAATTACGCAGGAGATGCTCTTGCTTACTTGAATGCTTTTAACACAGCACTAAAGAATCCGTATGCCGGTGCTGGTCAAGCTATTGGGTACTACTTCGGTGGTCCTCTCGGTAGCTATATTAGTGGTGAGATCGGGAAAGCTGTAGGCGATCTTTTGGGTTGGTCTGGTGGTGATCCAGACGCTTTCTTAGTTCAGCAAGCAACTGGTACTACTCAGAGATACCAAACAAGTACAACTTCTAGACTAGGTACTGTAGGTTTCGTAGATGGTAACGCTACCATCATGAAAAATGGTAGGTTGGTTTCTGAATATGGTGAAACAGAAGCAGTATCTGGTGAATTCCAAAATGCTACTCTAGCTACTATCCAAGCACTTGACAATGCAATTGCTGCAAATATGTCTGAGCAACAAATTAGGGAAACCTCTGAAATGCTGTCTGGTTGGTTCAAGAAGTCTTGGTCATTCTCTGGAGGTATGCTAGAAGGTTGGTTGACTTCAAGATACGAGCTAATTCTGCAAAGCCTAGACAGCACTTTTGGTAAAGTAAAAGACTATCAAAAAGAAGGTGAAAAACTTACTGATACTACTATTAGGCTAATTACTAATCTAACAACAGTAAGAAATACTTTTGATTCTTTAGGTATAAGTACAGAGGTTGTTACAGCTAAGTTTGCAACTAATCTTGCTGATATGCTTGGAGGTATTAGTAACTTCTCAAGTTCAATGCAATTCTTCTATGAAAACTTCTTCTCAGAAGAAGAGAAGATGCAAAGAGCTACAGAAGGGTTGACTAAAGCATTTGCAGCAATGAATCTTACTGTACCTGAGACTAAACAGCAATTCAGAGAATTACTCGAAGGTGCTTTGTCTTCAGGTAATCTTGGATTATCAGCAAGTCTAATAGCTTTGATGCAACCTTTTAATGATTTCATTGCAGCTAATGAAGAACTTGCTCAGTCAGTAAATGAAACTGTAGACAGTATTCAGCAAGAGATCAATAGACTTCGTGGTGAAAACCTAGCAGACAGTATTGTGCAAGGTACTGCTCTTCGTGCTGAGTTTGATATCATGTCTGCTCTAGCCAGAGGTGGTGATATTACCGCTCTAGCAAAGCTACCTGAGTACTCTCAAGCTATTGAAAAGAATATGACTGACTTTGCTTCTTCAGCAAGTGATGTAATCTTTGCAAGGGCTTTACTTGCTCAGAGCCTATCAGATACTATGTCTTCTCTTGGTGGTAATACTACGATTGTTCCTACAAGCGTATCTGGACTAGCAGGAAGTACTTCTATTGCTACTACAGGTGCTGCTGACTTGACTGCTTCTGTTACTTCTCAAGGTGATCTAGTATCTGTACTTATTGCAGAGATTCAAGGTCTTCGTGCAGAAGTACGTGCAGATGTATCTGCTAATACCAAGACAAGTAAGATTCTAGAAAGAGCTAACCAAGATGGTGAAACTCTAAGCGTAACAGTAGTTGCTTAAAAGATAGGTAGGTTATTAATTTAACCTACCTTTCTCTTCTTCATAAGGTTAAAATATGCTAAATGTGCTAAAAGAAAAACTAAAGGAAATCAGGAGGCTTTATGCAGATAGTAAAACCTGATGCAGTAAGTACTACAGGGTATGTTACTAGAACTGGAACAGCTACTTATTACGATTCTAATGGTTATTTGCAAACAAGTACCTCTGGTGCTTTGAGGTTTGGGTATCATCCTAGTACTCTAGAGTTTGTCGGACTAATTATTGAAGATGCAAGTACTAACTTGTTATTGCAAAGTAACGCCTTTGAGAATGCAAGCTGGACTAGAGTAAACATTAACTTACCTACCGCTAACTCTGTAAATGCTCCAACAAATACTCTAGCCGCTGAGAAGTTAGTACCGAGTACTACGTCAGGACAACACAGCATCTCTCAGCAAATTACTGCAAGTGCTACTACAGGTCAAGTCTATACCTTTTCTGTATTCGTTAAAGCCAATGGATACTCTTGGTTAAGACTGCAGTTTGATGGTGTAGCAGGAGAAGGCTCTTATGCGTACTTTAATACAAGCACAGGCGCAGTAGGTAGTACTTCAGGATTGACTTCAGCGCCTGATGTAGAAGTTCTAAAGAATGGATGGTATAGAGTTTCTGTAACTAAGACTGTTACTGTTGCAGGTATTTTGACTGCAGCAATGTTCATTCAACAATCAGACGGGCAGACTGCTTCATGGGCTGGAGATAATACTTCAGGTATTAACGTCTATGGGGCACAAGCTGAACTAAAGTCTAAAATGACTTCTTATATCTCTACGACTACAACAACAGCAAGTAGAGCAGCAGAAGTTATTACAGGTTCAGGATTGCTATACACTTCAGTGACTAACCCTTATTCTGAGTGGTCTAGTGCTTCTATATCATATACGTTAGGTCAATATGTAGTCGTAGGTACATACAACAATGCTACAGCAGGTATTAGTACAAGTAGTACTGCAAGTGGTACTTATAGATGTTTAGTAAATCATACATCTTCAGTAAGTAACGGTCCTTTGCAGTCAGCAACAAATTGGGTAAGAACTGGTCCTACAAATCAATTTGCAATGTTTGATAATGTAGTCTCTTCAGTCACCTCTGCTACTACAGAGTTTACTTTTGTAATCAAGAGTACTTCAGTAGATAGTATTGCTGTCTTGAATGCAGTAGGTAATAAGATTATTGCTGCAGTATCTGATGCAAGTTATTCTGAAACACACTTAGGTAATGTAGCTTACTATAGAACTACCCAGCTATCCGGTACTGAAAGCATTGATTGGTACAGTTACTTCTTCTTTGATGAAGATACTCAAAAGACTCAGGCTTTATTCCTTGATGTTCCTCAAGAGGCTGATGGTATTATTACCATTAGAGTTACTGGTTCAGGTACTGTCTCAGCAGGTAGCGTTATTACTGGTCAAATCAAGGAAATTGGACAGACTCAGTACGGAGTTAATACAGGTATTATTGACTACTCTAGAAAAGAAACAGACGAGTTTGGTAATACTACTTTAGTTGTCAGAAACTACAGCAAGAGGATGAATGCTAAAGTATTCTTGACTAATGCTAACTTGAATAGAGTTCAAAGATTGCTGTATAGCATCAGAGCTACCCCTGTTCTTTGGATCGGAAGTACAGACAGTACATTTGAAGAACCTTTAGTGGTCATGGGATACTATAAAGATTTTGACACTGAAATTGCTTACCCTGCTCATAGTTTATGCAACCTTTCAATAGAAGGTTTAATTTAATAAGGAAAGAATATGACTACTATTACAGCCTTACCCTCACCTCCCTCGCGCCAAGACCCAACCAACTTCAACGACAGGGCAGATGCTTTCCTAGGAGCATTACCTGCTTTTGCTACAGAAGCTAATGCTGTAGCATCAGAGACTAATACAGCAAGTGCAAATGCTGTAGCAGCTAACCAAGCAGTCATTGCAGCTACTAACATTACTAAGTGGGTTTCAGGTACTACCTACGAAAACGGTGCAGTAGTCTGGAGTCCTATTAACGGTTTGGCTTATCGTAGAATTACAGCAAGTGGTTCAGGTACTACTGATCCATCTGCAGATAGTACAAACTACAAGCAAGTAAATGGTACGGGAGATGTAAGTACTTCGGGTAATCAGACTATTGCTGGAGTAAAGACTTTTAGTACACCTATTGCTGTAGGTAGTGGAGGTACTGGAGCAAGTACTGCGAGTGCAGCTTTTGATAACATAAAGCAGGCTGCTACAACTACGTATGTAGGTGCAGTTGAACTTGCCACAAACGAAGAGGTACAGACTGGTACAGATAATACTCGCGCCGTTACACCGGCCTCGCTGAGGGCAAGTAAAGTAATAACAACCGACATAAGTGCAGGGACAGGTGCATTTGTAGATTTACCGCAAATCCCATCATGGGCTAGAAAGATTACAGTAATTTTTTCATTTATAAGTACAAACGGTACATCACCACTTATAATGACAACTGCTGGTTCAACACCATACTTTTATGGAACATACTCAACAGCATCTTCAACATCTGTAGCAACAACAAGTGTAAACAACTCATCAACTTTTCAAATAAGTGGTACAAGGATTGCTACAGCATCTTATACGGGGAATATAGAATTATATAGTAGCGGTGCGAGTACATTTTATTTTAAATCAAGTATCGGTGGTGGCGGGACTGACAATAAATTAACAACATCTGTTGGATACCTAGACCCAAGTACGGCAACACCTACAATAAGGATAGCAACAACAGGTAGTGATCTTTTTGATGGTGGAACATTTATTTTAATATTTGAATAACCATGTCAAGTACAGCATCTAACGTATCAAACACAATAGATGCTACGCTTGCAGCAGCAGGAAGTAAAGCTACTTATACAGGATCAGGAATGGTTTTGTCAGGGTGGTTCTTTAGTTCTGAGTTTGCTGTATTCGTAGGTATCTTAATGGGTATTGCTGGTTTTCTAGTAAACTGGTATTACAAACACAAGATTGCTTCTGCTGAGATTAAATTCAAATTAGATGAACTGCATCTCAAGCAAGAGCAAGCTGAAAGAGAAAGAGTAGAGCATAACTATAGAATGAAAAGCATGAAACACAGGTGCAATGACCATAGTGATTGCAAGCATGAAGAGGGTTATTGCTCTCATGTTCACGAGTAAATCTAAATCATAAATAAAGAAGGAGTGCTTTATGCAACTTGGAGTTATTTTAACAATCTGGTATGGAGTACTCCTTGAGTTTATTAAGGAGTGTTTTGGGATGAGGAGGTAATATGCTTGAATGGTTAGGTAGTGGAATACTAGGTTCTTTATTCGGCGGTGTGTTTAGGCTTGCACCAGAAATCATCAAGTTCTTTGATAGGAAAGATGAACGAAGAATTGAACTAGAGATGCTCAAGGTACAAGTAGACCTTGAGAAGACTAAAGGTGAACTAAGAGTAGAAGAGAAGTACGTAGACTTTAGTACTACTCAACTTGATACTCTAGCTCAAGCCTATAAGTCTCAAGCAGAAGAGGCTAAGGCTTCTTATAAATGGGTATCTGCAGCATCTGCTTTAGTAAGACCAGTGATTACTTATTTTGTATTCGGTCTGTATGCTTGCTTTAAGATTACTACAATGATCTATGCTTTAAATTCAGGAGTAGCTTGGGTAGATGTAATGCAGATGCATTGGACTGTTGACGATTTCGCTATGCTTAACATGATCCTTACCTTCTGGTTTATTGGTAGGAGCATTGAGAAGTACAGGAAGTAGCTATGGCACTAAATCAGCAATCAAAGATAGAAGAACTTAAGAAAATCTGCATTACAGAGTTCTTGATTCCTTTTGAGTCTTATCATAAGAGACTTCCTAATGGTGATTGTATGGCATATCCTGACCCATCAACTGCAAATGATCCTGTCAAAAAAGGTGAGCCGTGGACTTGCGGATACGGTAGTACTTTTGATGAGTTTGGGGTAAAAGTCAGACAAGGAGATATCTGGACGCATGAGAAGGCTCTAAGAGCTAAAGAAGCTGCTTTGAATGCCTTCCTAAAGGCTTTGCTTTCTCTAAGCCCTAAATTAATTCTAGAGCATCCTAGACGTATCGCTGCAGTACTTTCTTGGTGCTACAACGTAGGAATGGGTAACTATAGGATCAGTACCTTCAAGCGCAAGATAGATGAAGGTGATTGGGAAGAAGCTGCAGAGCAATGCTTACGCTGGAATAAAGCCAATGGGAAGGTTATGCGTGGATTGACTAGAAGAAGACAAGCAGAAGCTAAGGCTATTCTTAGTCCTTGACAAAAGGTAGGTAGTTATCAATAAGTACAGACAAAAAGAAACCCCGAAGGAGACAATCCCTCGGGGTATTTTTATTTATGCTAGATATTTTTGAAGTTCTGTAAATCCACCAATCAGTGTATCATCCACCCATACTTGAGGGAATGTCTTAGCAGTTGGATTAGACTCAAAGAATTGCTCACGAGTCCAGTTACCTGACTCTACATTACGTTCTTCATAAGCTAGTCCTTTTGATTTGAGAAGGTACTTGGCTTCCTCGCAATAACGACAACGATCTTTACTCCATACAATAATTTGCATATTTTCCTTTCATTTAAAGAAAGGGATTTCTCCCTCTCTTGTTTACTTACTGACAAGCCTCGCACTCACCTTTACTTGCTTGTACACCAGCTTGTGTGTAGACATAGTAAAGAGCAAGGATGTTAGGGTCTTTAAAAGCCATTTCATGAACTTCAGCAATCCAAGAAGGGTCTTCATCTGCTGCAAAGAACAGATTGAGAGATTGCCACTGGTCAATGAATCGGCTACGAGCAGAGGCTAATTCTACCACAGCTTTCTGGTTAATTTCAAAAGCAGTCTTGAAAACTTCCTTTTCTTCTTGAGTCAACCAGTCAACATGCTGTACTGAGCCTTGCTTGTCAACAATCTGCTGAATGTGTTTCTTGTCGTAAATCCCTTTCTTCTTCATTAGATCAAGCAAAGTAGGATTAACTCGATCAATCTCGCCTGCTGCTGTAGTCTGAGTAAAGGTCATTGCCGGGTCTGGATTAATACCTTCAGAAATGCCACCCATTAATAGAGCAGTTGATTTTGTTGGTGCAATAGCGATCAAATGAGTATTACGAACCCCATACCCATTGCACCACTCTGGCTCACCAAGTTCAACAGCCATTTCTTTTGTAGCTTTCTGTGCTTCATTCCAGATACTCTCTTGAATCTCTTGAGATAGTCGATATGCTTCGTAAGATTCAAAAGGAAACCCTTCTTGCATGAAAGCTGTATGAAGACCACAAAGACCTAGACCAAGTGCCCGACCTTTTTCAGTAAATCGGATAGCTTTCTGAAGACCGTTGATGTACTTTGCCTTGTCTACAAACTCAGAAGCTACACAGTCTAGGAAGATAGTAGCCCAATACACTGCATCGGTTTCTTTCCATTCGTTGTATTTTGCTGCATTCATCGAAGATAGGACACAGGTGTATGTGTGTTCCTCGTCATTGAATAGCATGATTTCTGAACATTGTCCGGTGAGAATACCGTTGAAGATCCCCATGTGTCGTTTTGGCTCAGTAAAGCAGTACGTGTCATCGTAACGACCTTCATCAATAATTTCTGTAACTTTTACAAACTGACTACACTCCCTATTAGGTTGATGGTTAGTGAGTTGTAAACGCTTTGGATTAAATCCTAGAGATTGCAGGGTAACAATAGCTGTCTGACCAAACATGATTCTCCAAGATGTCTGACAGTTGAAGTCTTTCATCTCTCCAGTACCGTCATTTGCAGGTAGCTTATGAACACCTGCTTCATTCATTATAGTTACTTTAGAAGAAACTCCGATTGTTTGAAGCATTAGTTGAATCTCCAAAAGGAAGTTCTTGTTTACGCTACTAGCCTGAATACTTTGAGTCTTTCCGTTTCTGCAAACAACACCATCACCATCAAGAAATCCTTCAAGCCACTTTACTTTTGAAGCAATCGTGTAATTGTCCAGAGGTACAAAGAACTTGTGTTTCAGTAGATTAGTAGTCCCATATTCACGGTTCTGATTCTCTTGAACATACCAATTCTTGAAAATTGACATATCAATGAATTTCTTCAAGTTGCGCTTTTCATGGTAGAGATAAATCCTCTGACCACCTTTATCTACACATCCGTCAGCGGAATAAAATCCGTTTTCGTAAGCAAAGTCAAGTTCGTTATCACCATCAATAATTGGAAAATCTGACTTGATTAATTTGTCACCACTCTTTAGTTCGTGCGCTCGTTTCTCAACAATCTTTGTATTTCCGGAAACTTCATTTCTGATTGCAACATAGAACTTATGATAGGGTGTACATTCAAGTTCAAAACCAGAATTTGTAACTACTTTAATTAGTTTCTGATTCTCACCTGTCTTTACAACCTCAACTAGCGAAAACTCTTTACCATTCCATATGTTTACTTTTTCACCTTCAAGTTCTGAAATTTGCTGATAACCTTCATCAGTCAGAATAAGTGTCTCAGGTGCAACACAAAGTTGACTATTGCGAATGTTAAGCCTTTTATCTACATACATTGCTGGACGTTTAGCATTAGCTTTGTCAACAAAGAAGAAATATCCTTTACCGAGAATCATCTTTGTTTTCATTACTTTCTGAAAACGCTTCACAGCCTCTTCTTCACCAGAATCTAGTCTATCAATAAAAGACTGCTTGATTGTAAACCCAATGTTAAAATCATCCGGCTCAGTGTTAAGATAATTTACAACTTCCCAAAAGTCTCCATGTTCAATATCCAGATATGCAGCCCATGCGCCCCGGCGACTTGCCCCTTGAGAGATATTTCTCATAGAGTTAATATGCTCTTTAATCACAGGAAGAACACCGCTAGCTTTCCCACCTACTGAAATTGGTGTACCACGAGGACGAATATCCGATAGATCAGATGCAGTACCAAATCCGTTCTTGGTAAGAATAGCTACTTCGTGCAGATTACTATAGAAACCGTCTACGCTGTCTGTGATGTAAGTACCAGAGCAAGAAACAGGCATTCCACGATCTGTACCCATGTTGGCTAGAACAGGAGTACTAGGACTTAGCCAACCATTCCAAAGAAGATCAAAGAACTTCTTTTCTGCTTTAGCTTCAAACTTAGTACCATGCAGATGTTTTGCGGCAGTCTTTGCAATACGCTCAAACTGCCCTTTGACTGCTCGATCAGTACCGTAGAGGTACTTCTGTTTAAACATCTGCCAAGAAGCAGTAGAGTACCATTCTGGTACTAGACCTTGTGCTTGTAGTTGCTTGCGCTCTTCGCTTAGTTTTTCATATAGATTTACAGTCATTAGTTACCTTTCAATGATTCAATAATCCAAAATGCAAATAGTCTCAATTCTTCCAGACTTGCACTATTTTTCATGGTGTTTGCTTTATTACTTATTACCTGAATGTTTCCTTTGATATACCCTAATTCTGGAACTATTCTGTCTAGACTTGGTGAATTAGGTGATGCTCGGTTAGGAGATACTTCTAATTTTATACCAAGTGCAGGGCAAAACTCAGGAACTATTATATCTTCAATAGATATATTAATTTCAATGTTTCTAGCCCTTGCCCTGTTTTGAGCAGATTCTAATAATCTTTTTCTTACATCAGTTCTTCTTAACTTTTTATTTGTAATAAGTCTCTCAAGATTTTTAGCAGCATATTCTTTTGCTGATTTGTTTGCACAAGTTTTACATATGCTGCTATGACCGTCTTTTGAGTTTTTGTTTTTGTGAAAGTCAGATAAGTCTGTTATTGATTTACATTTACTACATTCTTTTTCCATACAAATGCTGTTTCATCCCAATTACGATGATATTGATTTCCACCTCCACTAAAGAAGTCATTAAACTGATAGTCGTTAATTCCTTTGTAGAACCATGAACTTATCGGATTGTATGTTACTTCATAAACACTGTCAAAACCTAGATCAAGCATACAAGCATTTAAACGACTTTTTGTGAAGCAGTTCAATTGGTGTTCTGTTACACCCTCTACACTCCCTTTTGCAAATAGTAATGCGTTAATCTGCGACTCATGCTGGTAGATTTTCTCAGCTATAGTTTTGAGTTTATCTGCAAGTACTTGCTTTTGTTCTTCAGTTAACTTTCGATCTTTGACTGCTTTCTTAAAAGCATATGCACTTGCTTCTTGGTGCAGTCCTTCATCACGTGTAGAAAAATTCAAACCACGCACTACATTCATAAGCTTATTCTTGCCTTGACTCTGATAGTGCTTGAGATAGGCAAATGAAGAATAAAGAACAGCGCCTTCTACCATACTAAAAGCACCGACAGATACCAGATCATCTTCATCGTCAATTGCCTTACCAATGAATTCCATGCGATCTTTTAGTACTTCAGTATCTTTATAAGAGAGATAAAACTCCGGTGTATTTACATAAAGAAGCTCGTTAATTTTATTGTAGAAAGGTGCGTGAACAGCTAATTCAAACATTGCGAAAACAGATGCCATCCTGTGATAATCTGCTGATTTAAAGACTTCTTTAAATCTACCACCCCAATATTCATCTCCAATATTAGTCTCATAAAGGCTGAACAACTTGAGTACAGTAAGTACTGCGTGTTTTTCAGCTTCAGAAAAGTTTGTCAGTACATCTTGAATATCTTTTTCTACTTTGATTTCATTGTGTGTCCAAAAAATATGCAATTGCTTATCTGCAAATTCTACAATCTTTGGATCGTCATATACTGGAATTAGGTGTTCTTGCATTTTAGTCCTTTATCTTTAATCACTTACTCTTCTTATCCCTAGCTTCCCGAGCATCTTTCTCTTCTAAGACCCTCTGTGCATCTTCAGTCAAGCATTTCTCTCGATATAGACTCTCTAGAATCTTACTACCACTAGCTTTATCAATAGCTTGCTTACTAGCATACCCTGACTTAAGCCAGTCAGAATCAATGCGTTCTCTACCTACCCACCGAGAGCATACCACAACTTCATTGAATCTATTCCTATGCTGAATTGCATCTTGTCGGATATAAATCTGATTCATATCCATACCTAGGCTATGCATAATTTCCTTGAACTTCTCAGGTTCTTTCTCTTCTAGTTCATAAGAATACTCAGGCATCACCTTAGCAATCTCAGACTCAGAGATGATGATATCAGCTACGATTGCTGAAGGTCTTGTTCGTTTGGTTTCCAAGTACTTCTCCTTACTTTAGAGAAACCTTAGCTTTGTTTCTAGGGATATCTATCCTATCACGCAAAGCTAAGGTTATCTAGGGTTAATCTTCTAGCTGGTCAAACTTCTTATGCTGTTTGTCCTCTAGGCTGAAGTATAGCACAAATACTCCAGCAATAACTAAAAGAATAAACAACCAGATCATTTCTTACCTTGAGTCAGTGCTTCGATAGCCTCTAGGTCTTTCTTAAGCCTTAGAACATATCCAGAAGCATCTAGGAGTTCTTCTAGCAAGTGCTGACACCATTCAGAAGGCTTGAGGTCTTTGCGATCTAGGGTAGTACCGTATTTAGTAATACCTGTTTCACTACGTTGCAGGAGAAGCTCTCGGATTTCTGCAACGATACTATCCGCTGTTTGTGTGGATTTAGGAGGGTGTGCTTCTTTCATAGAGAACTGATTTGGTTTGTATTCCTTCCAGACAATTCCCCAAGTACCTTTTTCATATGGAAAAGTCCCGCAACAAGAAACATACTCATTTACTTTCTGGCACTTCTCATAATCATGCACAAAAGCACAACCTCCGCACATACCGTCATGATCCATAGAGGATTCATAGACTTTATCATCCACAGATACAATCTTTTTATCCATCTTCATTACTCCTTATCAAAACCTTCTTTAACCAGTACTTCAGGAATGCAATCCAGCAAGTCATTACTTACAAAATCCAAAGGCTTACGAACCTTATCGTTACTGTCCTTGATTACATAAACCTCGTAATATTCATTGTACTCTGCTCGGCAATCAATACCTTTACGCTTGAGATCAGCAACAGATTCTTGAGCAATCACAAAGTCACTAGGAAACTTACTGAAGTTATTCATAGCAGTCTTTTGCATTGCTTTAGAGACATCTACACCAAGTTCTTCTAGCTTTTGCATCAGTCCTAGAGTAACCACAAGTACATCAATAGCACCATCTAGTACAGCTTCTGCATCTCCAGCAACTACAGCATCACAAGTCTCTTGTGCTTCTTCATCAATAAGTTTGCATTGATTTACAATATCACGATAAGAGCGTTGCTTATCTTTCCCTGCTAGTTCATTGAACAGATAGCAGTCAGAAGCAAAGTCTTCAAAAGTATAAGTCAGGTTCATTAGAGAGTCATTCATGTTGGTTTCCTTGTGTTGATTGAAACTTGATTATCTTGATTGCCTTGATTGTATATCAGATTATCTCTGCATCAGTCTTATAAACCCAATTGATTGCATAAGGGTGTTCTTTTTCTCGTACCCACCAAGCTGTCTTTTCATCTCGTAGGACTTCAAACTCTTCTCCGATGTACTGCCTATACCATAGGATGAAGTTAGAGCATTTCAGGATTTTGATTTTCTTATCGGTCATATGTTGCTGCCTCAAAAGATGCTAGGTTAAAAGTCAAAGTCAAAAGAACATCTGGTTTATCTAGACCAGCAGGATATCGTTTAGCCTGTGCTTCAAAACCTCCTGAGCCTACCATGTATGAATGCTCGTTGTGTTCAATCTTTTCTAGACCATCATAAGCCATCTCTAGATATTGCTGTGCTGTACGGACTAGCTTTGCAATACTAGGGACTTCCATAGTACTTTCGGAATAACTAAACCATTTCCAGTCAAGGAATGTCATAACCTCGTGTACTTTCTCGAAGTCAAAGTTATCTAGGACTTCGTTAATGAGTTCTTGCTTAGTCTTGTTGTACTGCATTTGTGTTTCCTTTACTTTCTTGTTGATTGCTTTCTTGCTTGATTACTGCTTGGATTAGATCATACCCGAAATCTCTGTTGTTTATCAGCTCCTTGAATCTTTTTTTACGATCTGCTGCGTTCTTCCCTGCTTCACCTCCGAGGATGATAAGGACACGATCTTTCTGTTGTTCTCGTAGAGCGTTGAACTTAGTCTGGACTTTCTTGAGCCACTGAGTATGCCTCCAGCGAGTATCATGTTCTTTCTCAAGATACTCAGCACACTTCCTGAGTAACACAGGAAGGTCTTCATTGTACCACCATTTCATGTGTCTCTTGAAGGCATTTTCAAGAACACCCAAAAAAGAGTTTGTACTTCTCTCAGCTACACCACGGATATACATGGTGTCATCATGTGCGTGTTCAAGTACATGCTTTCCTGTAGCAATCTCAAGTCCAGTAATAGCACATTTGTTATTTTGTTCTTTCGTAAGAAGTTCTCGGACTTCCTTGACTTCTTTACTAGTTCGTAAGTCTTTTGTCATTTAACCATCCCACCCTTCATCTGCTGCAATAAGTCTATACTTCTTTTCTAATCCACTGTTGATGTCCTTTACATCAGGATGATACCGTACTGTCACTTCTGCAATTTGAGGATCGCCTTCTAATGACCCTACCTCAAACTTAAAGTAACTTAAATTTTTAGGTAAACCAGTGAACCCTAGTTTTTCTAGGTCAACATTTCTGTAGTTTAAATATTCAGTCATACTTGAACTTCTCCTTTACTTCTTCAAAAGCTACAGGTGTATAGTTAACCTGTTCTACACAAACACAGGCATATCTGTTGTCTATAGAGCCATCTTGATGCTCTACAACCTTTGAGTGCAGATGCCCATGAATATTACCAGCAAATCTACCAAGCGCAGATGGATGAATCGGAATATGACTCATCAGGAACTTGTCAAGAACATGATAGCCTCTGATATCTTTAAAGTACACAAGGTACTCATCAATCCTAAAGATATCGTGATTCCCCTTGACTAGTACTTTTTCACCATTAAGCCTAGAAAGAGTCTTAAGGTGCTTACGATTAATCACTACATCTCCAAGATGATATACCTTATCTCTTGGATTAACTACAGAATTCCAATTAGAAATCATAGCTTCATCCATAGATTCTACATCATCCCAAGGACGAAGTTTAGAACCATCTTGATTGAGAAACTGTGTTACTCCGATATGTCCGAAGTGCGTATCTGAAATTAGGAAAATGTTACTCAAGGTCTACTCCGTATTTACTAAAGAATTCCTCTGCGCTTAGAGGGTCGTCTTCTCTTTCCTTCATCTTCAAGCAAGACCAGTAAAGCTGTAGCATATGCTTCCAGTTACTCTCTACTTGCTCACCATTCCATGCAGTATACACGAAGTCTTCAGGATACCACTCTCTGTACTTCCTTACAACCACCTCTAGGCATTCTTTAGGTGTTTTACAGTCCTTCAAATCCTTGTAGGCTGAGACTTCTCCGTACTTCACTCCAGCAAGCTGTGTAGGCTTATAGAAGTCACTAGGATCGCCTGTGAGGGCTTGAATGCACAACCAAGGTACACCGTAGGATTTCGTACCTTTTTCTTTACTGTGCTGGACTTCATGCATATCTTGCACCAACACGAGATTTGATTCTTCTGTATCGTACTTCCCTAGCTTTACGCCAATGAATCCTCTGCTGTCCTTATCAGGCGATAGTACGATTACTTCACGACCTTCAGCAATACCTTGACTGGCAGTAGTCAGAACTAGATCGTCCGCTTCAGCTTGAAAGCCTCTCACTGCCTTGTATTTATTAGAGAAGTACTTATGCGCTTCCTTTAGATGTACTGGTCGTAGAGTACTGCTGCGGTTTGACTTGTACCTAGACGGCAGTAAAAGGTCCAATCTAAAATTAGCATCATCTCCAGCAACAAATACTACAGTATCAAAAGCATAACGTTCTAGAATATTCTCTGCCTGTACTTTAATACTATACAAGCAATGCTCTATAGGTTCGGGTTCTTGCTTTTCAGTCAGTTCATAATCATCTGTGATTTCTTTACCTTTCTCTTTCATGAGTTTCTTGAACTCAGTTTTGTTAGCAAAGCTCTTGCAGACGCCACTAGGTTTGTGCAAGACTTCTACACTACGCTGCTCAGATGCTGCTGCTGTACTGTATAGCAGTGTGTCAGAATCTACCACTACAAGTCTATCCATTATTCACCATGCCTTTCTGTGTAACCATAGCCATCTTCGTTTAACTTAGCAATTATTTCTTCCCTGTACTTACAAGCAAGCTCAAATGCAAGATCGTAACCGTATTTATTTACACTAAAACATTTTACTCTATGCTTTTTATTTTCCTTCCAAAAAGCAATTATGTAAACATGACCCGTTCTTTTATCTTTCTGAATATACACACCAGTAACTCCGGAAGTATTTGCAGCATACTTTTTTGAGTTTCTACTATTAAATTTTGGTTCTACTGCTCGTAAGTTTTCAATCTTATTATTAAGAGAATTTCCGTCAATATGGTCAATATATAATTTAGAGTCTAAGCTACCGTGACATAAACAATATATTATTCTATGAACTTGGTGAAGTCTCCCATTTACATTTACAACCCAAAACTTATAATTAATATCTTTCCTATCAGTTTGAATTGAACCTGCAGCGGTCCCAGCTTTTACCACAAGTATGTTGTAATGCCTACCAGCATATCTGTCTATTTTCCAACGTAACCCGCTAGGGCTTTCTGAATCATACTCAAAGTATCGCTCAAGCACTTCTTTTTCAAGTTCTATCATAATAGTTATCCTTCCATAAGATACAAAAATACCCGAGGTTTTACCCTCGGGTTTATTATACATTAGTTTTTCGTAAATTTATGAAGCTGTGCTCGTAAATTTAGGAATTAACCACGCGCATCTGAAATAGTCTCTAAAACTTCTTCAGATTTTTCTTTAAGTTCAGAGACTTTACCATTCACGATACTCTTCGCAACAGTGGTAAGGATGGCAGGGTTTAGACCGCTCTCCTTTGCTTCATCTTTGATTTCTTTGATCTGCTCATCGAGACTTTGTTGCTCCATGAACAACCTGACAAGTTTTGCAACGGCATCTTTTTTATTCACGATTTATTCCTTTTCTGATTTATGTTTATGAGCTTTATTCCAAGCTGCATTTTTAGCTAGCCGCTCTGCGGCCATTCTCTTCAGGTTGGCATCGTGTGCTCGTTTTGCATCACGATCAGTCTCAAGTTCTTTGTTGTACATTGTTTTTCCTTCCTTTATCGTGACTGGGAAC
>OGVG01000013.1_pt1 | contig 28967 bp, 41 predicted proteins | sample 1575691 | NCBI WGS metagenome assembly OGVG01 (sample SAMN07581545, study PRJEB24739) | freshwater metagenome | reverse complement strand
CTTTTGCATAGTGAAGATCGTCGTATTTGTCCGCTTCAACAAAGAGCTTGAATCCAGACAGTTCTGCATATCGCATGATTGCTGCATGTGACAAAGAGAAGTCACTATGTGATTTGTTAATTACGATTTTCATGATCAGAGCAAGTCGAGTTGAACGTTGATGCCTTCCCAGACGCCAGAGATAGAGTTGCGACGAATCCAAGAGTTCTTGAACTCAAGAGCGTCGAGTGCTTTCTGAGTCGCAGCGTTAGTTCGATAGCTATCACCGATACCAGCGCGAACATTACTTACGCGAGTAATGATATGAATGTCGTTAATGATCAGACGAATCTTGCGAGATTGACCGAAGCGTTTGATGTCGTTCAGATTGTTCATGATATAGAGATTGTAATGTCAGTTTACTAAGTTGTCAACTTATTTTGCATGAAGTTTTGCAAACTTCAGTCGAGCAGTCGAGAACTGAAAGATACCATTCTTGTAGACTTCGTAGAGCTTGCCAACTTTGATAGCTGTCCAACCGTTACCGAGATCGTGTGTCATGGTGTGTCCTTGTGTGTCGATGTGGCGATTCTACACCAAGTCTGGACGCTGTGCAACAAAAAGGCTCCCTAAGGAGCCATTGTTTCTTACTTACTTGCTGGTTTTGCGCCAGAGACAAACTGATTGAACTGTTCTGCCATCTTAGTGATGTCATCAACACTGTACATCGGAGGCATCTTCAGCTCTGGTAGCGTAGTCTCTTGCATATCAGATGCAAAAGCAACAGAAGCTTGCCAAGACTGGGTTGCAGCATCTCGTGCGATTGCAAGCTGAGACTCAAAGTAGTTCTGAGCCATCTTGAGCATTTCGAGACGCAGTTCGTATGGAGTAGCGGACATTTGTGTGTTTCCTTTTGTGTAAACGATGGTGAAATTACCATCTCAAAATCTACTGATGTGACAATAGACTTTGAGATGATGTCGAATGCATGTTCGACACCAGCAAATAAATCTTTACTTATACTCGATGAAATTGAGTCACGGTAACTTGCTTTGGTTCGACTTGATAGAACTCATCAAACTCAGCACCGTTGTATGATTGATAGTATCCATCGAACTTGATATAAACTTTCTGATCGTCTTTGGAAAATGAGTAGACAGACCAGTAGTCATCACCCATACCCTCGCCACCGTAATTATCTTCGCGTTTCCATGAAATCTGTTTATTTACCAAGTCGCTGAGAAATGTTCTCGTTTCATCATTGACATAACGATTATCTTTGATCGATTCGCATACTTCAGAGTTGAAGAAGTCGCTTAGAACATCACGATCCGCCACAGACAGTAGAGAAGAAACAACGTCAATAAAAAGTTCACCCATTTCAATTACTCCTTTAAAGTAGTTTTCACAGCATCAAAAACTTGATTGTCGTATTTTAACATAACTTCAGAGTAGAAGTCAATAGCAAAATCACGAAACCAACCAGAACAGAGTGTAGTACAGACTTTATTCAGAGACTTCATGTATGCAAGCTTGGATGGAAACTTCCACGCATTCGGTATCATGAATCTCTCAATTGCAATCACAAAAGTTTCTTCTGCAACGCACTTGACTTTATCTGAATGAGACAGCGTGTCCCATTTCTCTTTCTCGCACCAAACGAGTTCAGTATTCCTCAACAATCTGGTGTATAAAGGCTTCTCGTAAAAAGCAACTAGCTCATGAAGATAATCATGATCATACTTCTTTGTCACATAGTCATCAAAGAAGTCTTGTTTTGTCTGCATCAGACTTGGATTGCCTTGCGGAAATGCTTCTCTCGTCAGATTAATTCTTTCTGCTAGATGATTCTGAACAGTAAGATTGTCTCTGAATGTATACAGCGAATCAGCAAGTCCAAACTTATGAAAGAAAGTTATGTGACGATCAAAGTTTAGAGAGCGCCAGAGATGAGAGCGTTTGATGATTGCGAGACCAAGCATAGACATAACGTTTGCTTCGCTTCCGTCCGGTAGTTCAATCGAAGCAAACGATGTATACATATTGCTCATATGTCGATTGTTAAGAAATTCAGCATCATGAAATTCACAACCGTCGATATGAGACTCTGAAATTACATCAAAGTCTGTAGATTCTTTCAGAGTCAGTGATGGTTGCCAGAACTGCAGGGCACGAGAACCGATCAGTACAGGTTTCATTTTCACATCTCAGTATAAAGGCATTGAAAATCCACATAGTTGGCAGAGACACAACTCTATTAGTTTGCGCTTCGATCTTTAACGGCTATAGTGAGAAAGCCCGCAACGCCTATTAAGTACCCACCAGGGGAAGTTTTACTATGTGGATTTTTAATACATTCCTTGTTCACACATCATCAATAATCTTATTACGCCCAGCAAGATTCGAACTTGCGACCAGAATCTTCTTCTGAACTCTATATTACAAAAGTTCAGGAGAAGGATTCTGCTCTTCCACTGAGCTATGGGCGTAATAAGATTACTAATCGTATATTCAAAACACATTTAGCTGGAGATCGGATTCGAACCGATGAGGACTTTTGGTCGATGACTTACAAGATCATTGCCGTCAACCGCTTGGCTACTCCAGCTAAATGTGCTCTGATCATTTAACTATCTCTTTAAGCCAAGTCTTCTATTTCTTAGATGAAGACACAATCAAAATTTTCAAGTGTCTTCACAAAACTATTTACATCTGTTTTACAAAACCTTCTGGCGTAAGAACAATATAGTTACCAAGCTCATCAAGACCACTCGCAAGAGCATCAGTCACTTTACGAATCTGACGAACTTTCTTATCTGCAAGCAGGTGATGTGTTCGCGGCAGTGCAGCAAACAGATGACTCACACCGTTAGACTTCGAAGTCGCGATGAACTGAGTGATCAGAAACTCTTGTTTTGCAGTAATGTTGTTCATGACTGTATTGTATCACAGAAAATCTATATTGAAGCACACTATAACTGCTTCCGGCAAATATCAGCCACTCCGGGACGATCAGCCTTCAAGCTCCTTTTACAATGCGCTTCAATATATCACAACATGAGCTATTAAGAGGAGTGGACCCTACCTGTACAGTCGTCGTTTCTGTAGATTACCTCCACAACGCTACAGAACTCACTGGCAACTGTCTAGGTTCTCATGTTGTTATTGTATCACGATTTTTCTAGACTATCGATGATTTTCTGTAATCTTTTTACTTCACTCTTCAACCCCATGTTCTCATATTGAAGATCACCGTTCTTTTTCTGGACTTCACGGAACTTCTCACCAAAATCAACATCATATTCCATTAGAGATGTTTCGGGATAGATCATGAAGCTACCAGCTTCCCAATCGAATCCCATCTGAACAGACTTCACATAAACCATTGGTATAGCGCCAATAGTATCATACGGCTTCTTGATCACAATCTTGACATCTGCATCAAGATTGCGCGGATTCATTTCAAGTCGCTTGATTGTATCACGAAGATCACGAAGTTGCATTTTTCACTTTCCAAGAAAGATAGATATAGAGTTGTCCAAGATAGAAGAAAGCATCGTGCTTAACCCAAAGCTTCTTCACAGCGAATGGATACTTCACTTGCTTCAACGCTTCGATGAGCGCATGACCAGTCTCGGGATCGCACATCATATCGTCACAGAATCTGACATACTGAGCATAGCTGAAGTCGCACGAACTAAGATCAGTCTCAAGAATGAAGTCTGGATCATTCACTCGCACAAGAGCAAATTGACCAGCTTGCCAGTCTTCAGCATCAACAGTTGCTTGAACGATATGCCAGTCGGGAGCAAACTCAGCAATATACTTCGCTTCTGTGCAACATTGTAGACACATAGAAAGTTCCTTTCATAATCAATGCTCAAGTGCTGAATTCAACTGCAAATGGTTGGTTAGACCAATACCGAATCAGTAGATTACCAATCTTCCTACGGCACGACAGTTTCAGCACTTGAGCATTGAGAGTCTTGAACTAGCATCCAAGACTCTCTGTGTTTTGGTGCGACCGGGGAATTCCGACATCCCGACCAAGAAATTATGAGTTTCCTGCTCTTCCTCTGAGCTACGGTCGCAGCATGTGGGAATCAGTCTTCTTTCTTGTCCTTGTGCTTGACTTGGGCACTCAGTTGTGCATCAATCATCATGCGCTTGAAGTGACCACGAGCATGAGCATCGACGAAAGTCGCCATGAAGCGCTTGGTTTGCTTGCTCATTTTGAAAGTAGAGTTTGGTTTCATCTTTAATCCTTTTTACAGTTTGTTCATTTCACATGTGATTGCATGACTACGATCAATCCGAAAGAAGAAACGCTGTTGCTTCACGAACTTGATTGCTTGATCAGAGAACTTGTTGCGATCTTGTTCAAGAATCTCGATGATCTGCTTCGAGAGAACACGAAGCGAATCATCAGTGAGAACATACTTAGCGTCGAAAACTTTCAGCTTGATTTCGTAAGTCATGCATCTATTGTAGCACAACTTAGACAGTGAGCTTAGGTTTCTTTCGATTTTCTTGACTGTATACAGAACACATCACGAGCGCAAGTTGATCTGCGACCGTTGCCGAGCCGAGATTGATGTCTGCAACTTTTTGCCAAGCAGACTCTTGTTTTTGCTTTGAGTATAGAGCACCGCGTCGAGTGATGCAGCTATCTTTCAGAACAGAAACGAACATCATTTCTTCATCCCGACTACCTTGTTTCAGACCAACTTGCAAAGAGATTCGAGACGCATCAACCCGAAGCGTTGTCGGATAACCGTACCAGACATCACCGTCTTCTGTTCGCGTGAGTTCGACAGACTGAGCAAACACACTGCTCGTAAACATTGCAGCAATAACAAAGAGTTTCTTCATGTTCGAATCAGTGAATCGTTGCGTTCTCTGGCACTTCTTCTTGTGCAGCTTCGATCTCTTCTTTGATTGCTTTCAGCACATCATCGAGATCGAGTTCTGCGATACATTCACCGTCCTCGTTGAAGACAAGAACATCTGTGTAAAAGTGATCAGTAAAAACGATTGCTGAACGATATGCAGCAAAGAGAGCGCCTGACATCGTGGGATGATAGATTTCGGTGACTAGCGGCAGATCAAAGTCTTCTTCTTTGTCATTAGAATCAATCAGCAAGTTGATGATTGCATTGTAGATCATCTCACCATCATGTTCAAACTCATGAAGTGAGAATGCACATGCATTGACAGCAACACTGACGTGATTTTGCAGTTGTGGTTCTTTAGAAGACATTATGAATCCGTTTCAGAATGGAGTATTGTTGGATCACGGCAACTGTGTGCTGATGTCCGACCATGCGCTGCACACGCATGAGACGACGCATTACCAACAGAGCGATGTGCTTACGAGACTTCACGAAGTTGTTCCTTTCAGAGAATCGTGAAGTCAGTATATCACAGATTTTCAGTACGTCAACGTGCTGGCTGCAAAATATTGTTTACATAGCGACGATATGCTGGTTCTGGATTCTCAACGACTGTGCGCGTAGGCATGATCGTCTGGTTCTGTGTCACTCTGTTGTCTTGAATCACTGGCGCAGCGCCACTACCACCAGACTTCTGTGCTTCCTTCAGCCGTTCAAACTTGCGAAGATCGCCTTGAGTCATCTCGATCTGAGTCAGACCTTCTCCAGCAGACTTTTTCTGTAGATACTCGCTCTCAGCTTTGATTCGAGATGCACGAGCTTCGTTTGAGAAGTTATCGAGTCCAATGAAATCTGCAACTTTCTCAACACCACGAGCCAGACTAGATTCTGTTTTCTCAAAGAATCCCATCTTTGCCCAGTTCTTCTCATCTTGTGCAACATCGATTTCTTCGCCACCAGCGCCTAAGAATCCTGCACCATAATCGACTGCTGCGCCAGCAGCACCCATAATAGCTGCCGGAATAGCATATGGCATTGCTTTCTTTGCAAGCGAAACGCCAGCTTTTGCCAGAGTTCCAGCAGCACCGACGGCTTTTCCAGCAAGAGATGCAATCACTGTTGCAAGTGTACTACCTAACTTTGATAGAATGCTAACGACTGGACCAATCGCGCTGATAAGCGATCCAATACCAGATTGCATGATTCTGATGACTGAACCAAAGATGTTCTTGAACCCACGCAAGTTTGCATCAAAATCGAGAAGACCAGTGAAAAGACGCGACCAATCGAAGCCACGCTTGCCACCATCTTCGACAGTCTTGATGTCTTCAACACCAGTTCGTTTCTCAAGCTGTTCTCGCTTGACTCGCATTGCTTCGAGTTCAGCTTCACGATTGCTCATTGGCTGACTGCTAACAAGCTTATCTATCGACTTGTTGATAGACTTTAGTGCGTCGAAAATGCGACCAAGAACAGTTGTTTGTTTTATTTCCTGTTCTTTTTCTTTTCTATCATCATCAACATCTCGGACATCAACATCGACAGCAGAGTCTTGTTGAATAGTTTTCAACTCATCAACTATTCGCGTGAAAACTTCATCATCTGCGCTTGGATCATCTGTCACGCCACGAGACGTCGTACCACCGAGTGCATCAAGAATCTGCTCAAGAATCTTATCCTGCTCAAGAGCATCTTGATGTTGAAGTTCTTGACTGTGTTTGAAGTCTTGTCTGAGTAGAACGATCTCATCAACGATCTTTTCGCTCTTACCAACATCTGTTCCAGTCTTCTCTGCGATTTCCTTCAGAATTGATGTATGTTCTTTCAGCGTCTTAGTGACTGGATCTTCTTCTGCTTCTTCATCGCTACCAAACAGAGAGCCGATTGCATCGCCGATTGCATCAGTGATGCCGATCACGCTGCGAGAGAGTACGTTGTTACCGAATGCGCCATAGACGCCAGCTTGAATGTTGCCACGAACGTTCATGACGTTATCGATACGAGCGTTGATCTCGCGAAGCGTATTCATCATTGCTTGCGAGTTATCGCCTTTCTTCTGAACGCTCTGAGGATCTACGCCGGCTTGTTGTACTCCAGCTACATTAGGTAATGGCATCTGCTTTCTTCTTTTCTAGTGATTCGATGATCAGTGCAACATAGACATCTCGCTCAAATGGCATCATCTCTTCGACAGAGACTAAATCCATGTGAAACTCAGTGACTAGCTTCATGTTCAATCGATAGTGATTTTCTAATGAATCATGAATCAAGATCAAGTCGAAAAAAGTTATGCAGGCCCTCCAGAAGCCTGCTCTGTTCTGCATTACAACTACTACATTTAAAGTTCAACTCATGCTTCAGCGTTGGAATGCTACCAACAAAATCTTGAATCTTTGCGACTTGCGAATCATTTAGATTCTCGATCCAATCGCGAAACTCTTCTTCTGTATAATCAGACTTCTGATATACGCTGTCTGCATCATAGATGCAATCGATTAGTGAATATAGAAGCTTGATTGACTTCGAGTCTGAGCCGTCAGTTGTGATTGCATCATCAACGGTTGGTAGTCGGAACTTAATGCCAACTTCATCTGTGATCTTGATATCAGTCTTTACTTTACTCGCATCAACACTTACATCATTGAGAGACATGTTGATGATGTTGTCTGCGCCACACTCGGTGCAGGGAATGCTGAACTTCACTTCTGGACCGACAGACGCAATCCGCAACTGTAGAAAGAAGTATGCAAGATCGGCAGTCGGCACTTTCGTGAACTCAAGTGTTCCGTTAGTACAAGAACTGATCACTTCTTTGATTGTCTCAAGAACAGTATCTGCATCTTTAGACTCTTGAGCAAGCAACAGAGACTTCTGTTCTTTGATCACAAATGGTCGATACTTGATCTTCTGTCCACTAACGGGCAGAGTCAACACCATGACTGGTGCAGATACTGTTGGAAGTTTTTTCTTTGTCATATCTCATTCACCCATATTAATGCGTTTAATCATTTGCTGAAGATCAGCAGTTGTGCCAACAAACACAGTATTGTTGTTGACTGTACCATTATTTATTGCTTTCGTGTCTGATTCAGAAGAAGCAGATGCTTTCTTGATTCTGTTCTTCTTCTCATGAACGTCCATGAGCTTTACAGCAATGTCTGAGAGTTGACCAAGCATACTGTTCAACACCTCAAACGAGCGAGGCGATTCTTCTGCAACAGCAATTCGTTTCAAGTCTTCGAATGCTTCTTCGCCTTTCTTGAGAAGATTGTATAGCGTGTCTCGAACTGCTTCTGCATCAGAGTCAACGCTGTTGTCTTCAGGCACATCAACAGAAGACTCTACAACAACCGGCGCTCTCTTATCAACAGCATCTTCGACATCAAACGTATCAGCAAGTGTCTGAAAGACTCGATTAGACTTGTTTTCACTCATAGGAATATGCCCTCAACTGACTTCAGTGCTTCACCTACGCCAGTCTTACCAAGAATGTCATTGATTGAAGATGATACTCGACTGTCAAGACCAGTTTTACCGATGATGTCATACAGCTTGCGAGTGCCGACGTTGATAACAGCAGATTTGATTGCGTCTTTGTTTGCGCCAGTGCGAATGAGTTGCACAAGACTCCATGCGCGACGAATGTTGTCCTTCGTATCACCGGGAAGCTTTGTTGTTGGATCATTCATATCGATCTGATATGAGTCCCATGACTCGCAGACGAATTGTACGCGAAATGAGATTAGACCTTTGCTATCGCTAACGAGTTGAATATCATCAACAAGCTTTGGATACACATTGTTCATATTCACAAGATATGTCACATTCTTTGCGACATCAACGTGATAGACAGTTAAAACTTCTGATGTGTATGAGTCTGGGTATAAGAAAACGCCGCCCTTGTATTTGACAGTTGCTCGAAGCCATTCGTCAAAGAACATCTTGATTGACATATTCGAGTCGCACAGAAAAGTCATTGTGCAAGTGCCGTAATACTTGTCAACAACGACTTCACGAGTTAGTCCAGTGTCTTTGACTGCTTGTGTTGCAAGCGACATCTCTGGCATGTTGACACCTTCGACATAGAACGGAATAATATCAATCGTGTTGATTGGAACGCCAATCATGCACTGTGGCGGCAGGATGTTACAAAAGAAATGTGATGCACGAGCAACGCCGTTGCGTTTGATTGTTGAAAGAAACTGATTGAATGCGCTCATGCTTTTTTACCTACTATATGTTACTGTGTCGCGCCAGATGAGATCCTTGCCAACGCGAGTCATACCAGTTCCCTTTGCAAACTTCTCAACCGGCAACATCACTGCGTTGAACCACTGAGTTGCGGGAATAAACAAAAACTGCGATGCAACACAGTCTTTGCGATACTTCTTGACAGCAGATGAGACGCCTGGATATCGAGCAGCACCTCTGATGTAGTCCCACTGAAAGCGAAGTCGAGTGTCTTCATTCAATTTTTTGTCAGTCGAGAAGTCAAGTAGATTCTTGAGCAACAACACTCGCATCTTTGGTGGCAAGTAGTGAAAGTTCAGTCCAGTGAAAGTCTCTGCATCCTCTGCAAACGGAATCACTAATGGGAACGTATCATAGTACGGCAACGTATCAATACCGATCGGATGATAGAAGTACAAATACATCTGCCCAGGCAAGATGTCATCACGCTTTCGCTGTGAATTCGACATCAGCGAGTTCGGTGATACTGCGTTCTTCAGATAGCGAATCTTGTCGTCAAACCATGCCATGCTTTTTGTAGCGGCAGTCTTGTCGAGTTGAATTCGTCTGTAGAGTTGGTCTAAGTTTATGCGTCCCATGCTGCTATTTAGTAAATGCAAAAGAAAAGCTCTTGGAGACGATTCCAAGAGCTAGTTGATACTCAGATAGTCAAAGAGCGAGAAACCGTCTCCAAAGCTCTCCTATCGCGTTCCAGAGACATTCTCAATCGAAGTCAAGCTTGATCTTCTCTTCAGCTTCCCATCCAATTGCTTCGAGAATGTTTTCTAGTGGCGCAATAAATGCTTTCTCAAACTGAGTCTTATAGTCGATGAAGCGATCAAGGCCGAACTCTGTGGGTAGCTTGCCAGGAAATGCAATCACGTTTTCATGCAGTGGATTCGGCATCTTGAGAGCAACGAACTTGACTTTATCGCCGTCAGCAATTGCTGGATACTTGCTATCAAGCCCGAGTCGCTTCAGTGTGTGATTGTAGAGCAGAGCACCGCGAACGTGGATGGGACAACCTTTCTTGTAGATCGATGCTTTATCAGCATAGACTTCCATGCCATTCACACCACGCGGGAACGAGATGTTGATGTAGTCTTGCTGCATGAAAGACTTCTTGACTTCTTTGACTTTCTTCTGCAATGTAGTTTCGTCAGAGGACATACAAAGTTTCATCGATTCTTTTAGAAAGTCTTTCACGATAGATGGCGTTGAGCTACGAACGATTTCGATGCCCATCACTTTCATCTTTGGCTCTGTATAACGAACACCTTCCGAATAGCGAATGTCAAAGCCGTATTTTTTCTTTGCCAAAATGATAAGTGAGTCCCCTATACATTCCAACTTCATGTCCAACAAACAGTTGTCGATACCCATAGTACCAGTAAGCTCAGACAGTTTCTTGTTCAGTTGTGGCTGAACGATGTTCACAACAGTTTTTTCAACATAATCAACAATCTCTGCTTTCGACTTACCGACACAATATTTCTCAACAAAGTCTTGGATGTGAACATATGAAGAGTTGTGAACAAGAATATCATTTGCAAAGAAGTTGTGATGATCTTCAACCTCAATGTCATACACATCAAGACTCTGAACACCAAGATCGTCAACAACAAAACAGTGGCGCTCATAACGAATATCATCGCGAGAATATTCAACACGAGCTAACATCTTGTCGTTTTGTTGTAGGTCTTTAGCAGCAGCAACAATGTATTTGTTATCTCTAAAGACAATCAGAGAATGGTCTTCTGTCACGATAATCGTTTTACCATTCACAGTGACTTTGAACATTCGCTTATTAACTGCATGTTTCATCACATACTTGATTGACTTCTCGACAACTTTGATCAGTGTCGAATCGAATGCAAGCGTCTTGATATTAGTAACTGGTTTGACGAATGACTTTTCAACGTCATTACGTTTCACATAGATGTTTTCACATTGCTCATAAAGTTCAGCAATAGTTATCTGTTTACCATTCGCATAGACGAGAGTATCACCAACAACACTATCCGTATCACAGTAAAGGACATACTCTTTTTTGTTCTTCAGAATTGCAGAGAATATATTGTCAATTATTTGTTTTGACTTCTTGATTGCAACTTGACCAGTCGTGGTGATCGCTTCTGCCATGCGATAATCATAGTAGCGAAAGTGCGCGAGCCCGGTTACGCCGTAAAAACTGTTGGCCGCGACCTTAAATGCTAATTGTGATACATCAAGTGCTTTTGTCTCTTCATCAAGTTGATAATACCGATTCTTCAGCTGTTCAATCTGTTCTGGACTCATATACAATCTCCAAGTGAAAAGAAGCGCAACTGCGCTTCTCTATAGTTTAAACGATAACGCCGTGTTTGGCAAGAGTTTCTTTGATCTCTTGTTGCTCTTTCTTTAGATCGAGCATTCTTCGTTTAGTCTGCTTACGAAGATCAAACATACGCTTCACCAAGATTGGAATAAATCCCTCTTTGCTCTTGTCAGTGACAAGACCGTTTGCGGAGACGATACAACCATCTGGTACTTTACCAATGTGACGATCATTCAGAACATCATCCATTGTCACATCAATCATACCAACAATAGTTTCTGGACTAATGTTGTTCTGCATCATGATCGACGGATACAATGAAGCGAAGTCAAGAGATACAGTCCAACCGTACTTACCAGGAACTGGCTCATGCACATATGCACCGACAATTGAGTGTTTCTCGTTGCGAGACTTTTCGTAGTCTTCAACAATGTCCATGTCCAAGAAGTAGTTATAGATGATGCTTTCCCAGAGACGCATTGCAGAGACAACATCACCGAACTGACACTTAGCAATGAATGCAAGCTGCATTGCAAGTCGAATGAGCAACATCTTTGCTTCGAGCTTGTGTAGAAGCATCGTGTCGATTACGTTGTAATATACGAATACCTCCCAAAATTCTGGTACCGTATATGATTCTTTGAACGATTCGCCTGGCAGTTCTACTTTACGCTCACCGAGTTCATAGTCAGCGATGTAGTCGAGTTTGAATGACTCTTTACTGCCAGGATTGAACTTCTTATAGATTTCGAGATAGTCGAGATGCGTGATGCCGAGAATGTCGTATGTGTTCTTTGTCTCGCCGTTATCCATACGAACAGCGCGTGGCTTCACGACTTTCCATGGCGACAGCAGCTTAATTGCATCTTCGCTCAGAACTCGCTTGATACGATTCACAGTGTATGGCATATCGAAGAACTCGCTGTTCCAACCAGACAGCACATCGATACGATTCGATGCAAAGAACAGAATGAAGTCTTTCAACATTGCTTTCTCTGAGTCGAAAGCTTTGAAGTCAACGTTTTCGAGTTCCGTGAAAATCTTGTTGTCTGCCGCAACTGGCTTAGTTGACCAAACGTGAATCTTCTTACTGAAGTGCTCCATCATTGAGATGAGAAGAATCTCTTCATCTGCGCGATCTGGATGTGGGAAGCCTTGACTGTTCTCACCAACTTTAGTTTCGATGTCCCAGAACCAAATCTTTGTTAGTGCATAGTCCCAGTTGATGTCACCACGAAACTCGTTGCCAGTGAACTGACGAACGATGTTGCTGCAACCGTACAGCGCAAAGTTCGGCACATCTTTGAACTGCTCGACATACTCTTTCATCTCAGCAATAGAGTCGAACTGCTTCTTCTTAACTGGCACTTCACTCTTAAACACTCTATAGCGAGTTTCTTCGTTTGTCTTTGTGAACAAGTGTGGCTTGTAGTCGATCTTTCGCTGAACGGGCAGACCGTCTTCGTAGCCGCGATACAGAATCGAGTTGCCTCGAACTTCAATGTTAGTGTAGAACTTAGTTGTTGTCATTAGTAAAAGATGTGATTGCCAATTCTGGCTTTTGGTTTCAGCTTCCAGTTTGCTCGAATATGCTTGCTGTGAAAGTGTGTTGCTCCTTTCGTTGGATCTTCAGTCTCACCGTTCAGGACTGCATATGCAAGTTGTTTCATTTCTTCATACAGTGCATAGTTTTTGATCTTGAGTCGCATTGAAGTCCATGAAAATTGATGCTTCTGATAGACAACATCGCAGACACGACTTGGATAGCCTTCTGCCCGCACACGATTCATTGTAACATGAGCAACAGCGAGTTGACCACGTTCGCCCTCGCCACGAGCTTCAAAATACATATTTTTTGCAAGACACTCGACTTTACGAGAAACATCACTCGATTCTGGTGTAGCAAACAGAGTTGGTGCAAAGAAAAACAGCGAAAATGATAGTATTAGCTTTATCATAGTAGAGCTTTGTAGTTATGTTAGCGGAAATGAAAATGGGCCATAGTCGGCCCATTTCTGCGATAGCGCGAGAAAGTCTCTGTTACTCGATAGCGATAGTAACGGGTTTCTTCGCGTCTGGAACGATCTCTTCTAGATCGATAGTCAGCAGACCGTCTTCGACTTTAGCACCAGTGACGCGAATAGTCGCTTGCAGCGTGAAAGTCTTCTTGAATGACTTGTGACTGATGCCGTTGTAGATGTAGACTGGTGCAGTCTCGCCATCAGCAATGCTCTTGACTTTAGTGCCAGTGATCGTGAGCACAGAGTCTTCGACAGTGACAGAGATGTCTTTCTTTGAGAAGCCAGCAATCGCAAGAACAACTTGATAGTGTGTGTCATCGATGCGAAGCACATCATGCGGTGGATACTTCGACTGAGTACCACTTAGATGTCGCTCAATCTCGTTGAATGCTTCATCGAAGCCATTCTTCAGATGAGCTGACCGAATAAATGCTAGATTTGTTAATGCCATGATTTTGTTACTCCTTAACAGCAAGTAATTTGACAGAACTTAAGGCGTCTGTCATACCATGCGCCCAAATGGCACGCATTCTTGAATTATACACTATTTACGAACGTTTCGTGAAGTCTCTCGGCTTGAACATCGGAGAATTGTCTACTCCACGCGAAATGGCTTTCCAAACATAAACTGGATCTTCATATTCTTTAATCAGTGTTGGTCTAGGATGCAATTCAAAACTATGATTTGGTCCTAGTAAAACTTCTTCCTCTTGAGGATCAGTGCTGTGTTTAATCATTGATGCGGCAGAAGGAATTTTTTCTTCGAAGTTTAGCTGAATAACATGTCTTGCTCTTGGCAGAATTATACCATGATGATCGGATTCATGATGTATACTTGTTTTATCAACAGCAGTAAATCTTACAGCAGTGTTAAAATTTGTTGATGAAGAAGTAAAAGCAGGAAGATGTAAAAGCTTAATTGGTCGCGTAGAGTTCCACTCAAATCCAGCAGTTGTTGCTGGAGATTCGTGTACGCCAGTGTATAGCGTTAATCCATTCACTGGTGTATGCGATTTCAAAGCACTACTAATATTACTAATGTGTTGCAGAATGTGATCGGGAATTGATACATCGTTTTTGTATTTTTCCCATAAATGATTGTTTATATCTTTTGAACCGTTTTGACTATAGTGGATTAAAGATTTCATCACATGCTGGGGCTGATCTGATAATTCAAGCAGACTATGAATTTTTCCAGCAGTTGAATCATCAATATGAAACTGCGATTCTTTCCCGCTATAAACTTCTGTCAATGTGCTAAGTTTTTTTAAACCAGCAATCATCACGAGCGGACGAATATCCAAGTCTCTGCGCCAAGATGTTTGTACGATTATTGGATCGTGATCTATGGAAGCTACCTTCTCAATAGCTTCTCGTAGAGACTTTGGAATATCGAAAACGTTTTTCACTGTGGTTTCTTCTTAGCACCCAGCTGATACTTCTGAATCAACTGCCAGTCGTTCTTTTCTTTGTATGGCACAACCTTAATCGCGCTCATAGAAGCTTGATTGGCGATGGAGATTGGATTCACGACTTCGCACAGCTTCCAGTCTTCGAGTAGAGCAATGATTCGATTGCGTCGAGCAACGTCATCGAGCGTGATGTCAGACGGTTTGCCATCAAGCAGAAATGCTTCTTTGAACGAGATAATGTAATACTTACCGCGCTTGTGCAGGATATGGGCACTTTGATAAAGCACCTTCTGTTTCTTGCTTGCAACACCGATGCGGGTCAGAGTCTCTTTGATCTTCAGAAAGTCATCTGGTTGAGCCAACTTGATCTCAACCATCTTCTCTGGTGCCCACTCATACAGGATTTCATCTTCAATGATCATTTACGTCCACCTTTGCTCAATAGCTCTTTTAGCTCTAATAGTTGTTTATCACTCAGCAGTGGCAAAACGGTCATTGCTTTTGTATCAGAGTAGCCATATGCTTCTTTGATCAGCTCAATGTCTTCTGGAAGCGTGTCTCGCTTCACCCATTTGCCATATCTGCGCTTCTTTTCGATACTATTTAGCCATAGGAGATACTGAGCATTCTTTGGAACAGCGCTATACTTATTCAACTCATTTGCAACAAACACACAATCAACATTGAACGACAGTGCTTTGTTGATGACGAAGTTATTGTAGTCTTTCTCGTTGCCATCAAAGATGTTCTCTTTTGTTTCAGAGATACTTTTCACGAAATCAAATGGACTTGGCATGATATAAAACTTTCACAATGAAAGCCCACCGAAGTGGGCACGAAGTTCTTATTTATAGACACTCAAAGACGAGATCGCCTTTGACGACACATGGATATATGCGCTGATCTGTTGCTACGCGATACGACCACTCTTGATTCAAGAGATCATCAAAGATTTTCAACTCTTTCGGCAGCGCAATCATATCACCACGAAAGCAGTTCATGATGTTCTTCAACATGTTTGTATTCTGATCGTTTGTCAGCGTATCAGCATCTGGGTCAAGGCTTTTCGGTGTTGTTGCAACAATACTGAAGATTTCTGCTTTCGTTGCATCGAAGTTCTCATAGTCATTCAGATCACCATCGAAGCAGACTTCAATCTTCATCAGGTCTGGAATGTAGCACAGTCCAGACTCGTCTTCGATCCACGTACCAAGATTCATGATGCCTTCGAGATTGAAAGCGACCATACTTGATTCGTCAAAGACTTCTCGCTGAATCATCAGCGGCAGAAACAGCGACTCAGTGAATGCTTTCAGTTCCATTCTGCAGCTCCCATGATCTCGACCATACATGCAATGTTATTGATCTCTTGATCGACAACAGAAACTGCATAGTGCTGATACTGTGCAAGAATCAGAATGATATTCGGTATTGACTTGCCAACAAACAGCGTAGTCAGATTGTCATAGAAGTATCGATACAGAGCAGAAGAGTCAACGTCTGCGTTCCGAGCGATCCACTTGCGAACATCTGCAAATTTCTTTGCTTTCATTGCAGCAACGAGTTCATCAAAGCTAGTTGCTTCACTGACAAGAATACCAGCATCGATTTTACCATACGTCGAGTAGCGCTGCAGTTCATTCAGAGTCTTACGGAAGTCTGGAAAGTTCTTCTGCACAAGCGCAACGATTGCTTTTGTGTCGAACTCGATGTTCTCCAGTCGCAGAATCTCGACACATCGCTTCATCATCTGTGCAAGTAAGTCTTTCTTCTCATCTTCTGGAATCTTGAAGTCGAAGTGATTGCATCGTGAGCGCAAAGGCTCAATAACTTTGTTGATGTTGTTTGTCGTAAAGATGAATCGAGTATTCTTGTGGAATGACTCTGTTGTGCTTTTCAAAGAATCTTGACCTGGGAGTGAAAATCTTTCACACTCGTCGGCTATCACGATCTTTAGATTACCGTCAAAAGATGCAGTAGACGCAAACTGCACGATCTGATTGCGAACAACATCAATGCCAGTCTCCAACGACATGTTCAAATACAGAACATCAGCATTCAGTTCATTCGCAATTGCTTTTGCAAGCGAAGTTTTACCAACACCAGCGGTACCGCTGAAAATCAGATTGTTGATTTCGCCACCGTTGATGTATGCTTTCAACTGAGTCTTAGTCGAAGTCGGAAGAATACAATCATCGATCTTGTTGGGTCGATATTTTTCAACGAACAGGAACGCATCGCTTTGTTTTTGCATCATTAAATTCTTTCAGAATGTCACACATATACATCTTACTATCAGTTGGTTTATATCTGACAGTAGTGTACCCATCAATTATAGCACCAGATTCATCGAAAACAAGACAGTTTGTCGGTACCAGATGTCGAAATGTCAACAAAAGAGTGTCATTGAGACAGATATATCCAAATGTTGGTCGATGAGCATCATTCGGCACAGATGGATATAGTCTTCCAAGAATCAGATACTGCAGAATGAATACAACATCTGCTACTGGATGACTTGATACGATATTTCTTAGTGTCTCGTTTGATACGTGACACCGTATATGTACAACGTTTTCACTCTTTAGGATGGATTCTAAATCTAAGATTTGCTGCATACGAATCATCTCCCCAAAGCTTATCTTGATTGAACTGCAACTGTTTCTTCGTTATATCAAAGCTCTTTTCATTGTTCAGATTCATTGCTTCTATTCGATGTCCAGGAAAGTTGTCATGAACATTAAACCAAAAGCTCTTGGATCCTTTTGTATGAGTAGCGTCTGACGTAACCGGACCGATAGTTTTGAGTGCATGATTCACAAGATCAACAGGAACACTCTTTGGAACATCAATGTCTTTATACAGAAGCTCTTGTACGCCATCAACAATGTTTGAGAATGCAGTGACGCGATTACCATCATGTTTATAAAACAGATGTTCACCATCACCAACATCAGCATGATAATATCCATTACCCAAATCTTTTGCAGTATTGTGTAGAGACTGAATTCGATTCTTTACACCAGAAACTGTTTGATCAAGATGTGATCGAGACTCATCAGGAGAATACACTGGAGATTCCAGTAGCGCAAGATACTCTTTATATGTTGTCATATGAGCTTGGGTCACTTTTCGGTGACCCAACATTTAGTTGTTACTCAGAAGAACTATCAGTCTCGCAAGTCACGAGATAGCTCTTGCGATCACCGATGAACTTGAGAATCTTTGCAAAGCTGACTTGCACTTTGTAGTCTTCTGGCAGCATCTTCAGCGACTCGACTTTCACATGCATATCAAAGACTTCAGTTGTCGATGCACCGACATCAATCGAGAACTGATTGCTGTTTGGATTTGCTTTGTCATGCACAAGAGCAACAATCTTGCTACCATCACCCTTGAACGTCACGAATGGCACTTTCAACACACTCGAAGCTTTGATCACTTGAGCAAGATTCTGTGCAGTCAGAGTGAACTCAGCATCAGGCTCATCAGTGAACTTCGGTTGCTTCTTCGGGTAGATCAGCACTTCTGCATCTGCAGGCATGTAGCGAATACGATTCTTGCCTTCGCTGATAACGAGATTGCGTTCGCTGAACTCAAGATCAGGATCGTTGAAGATGCTCAGAACGCCGAGCAGTTCACCGAGATCATAGACGCCGAATGCAGTATCGAAAGTCTCTTCAACTTCAGCGACAGCAAATGCAGTTTTGTTTGCAGCAACAGTCATAAGCGTGTTGCCAGGACTGATGTACAGGTTCGTGTTGATGCCAGCGAAGTTGCGCAGAATGTTGATGGTTTGCTTAGAGAGTTTCATTTCAAGAGTTTCCTTAATGATTAAACGAGTTTGTCCGATAGGACGACTTCACACTTAACTTTCTTCGAAAGACCAAAGTCAAGTTCACGAGTGGTATCATCGTAACCAGAGAGGTCACTGAACCACTTGCGGCCAATTATAACACCAAATTTAGCTTTCACGAGATTGGTGCGAAGACATTTTAGTTCAGATTTGATCTCCGCAAAGACTTCTTCAGCAGAGTTGCCAGATTGAATCTGAGCATCAACAGACGACATTGCTTTATGCATCGTTGCTTGACTGACAGTCAGCGCTTTGCCTTTCTCAAGAGCAGCAGTGACATCGGCAGGCTTCGGCACAGAAGACATACCAGCAAGCTTGACGCTCAGAACTTTTGCAACATATTTATCCGAGACTTCACCGGATTCTGTTTTTGGACTGAACCCACCTTCAGTGATACCATATTCTTTGAGAAACAGAGCAGCGTCTTCACCGTACAGAGCAGAGAACTTAGCACCGACTTCTGCTTTCTCAAACAGAGTCTTGACGTACTTTTGTTGACATTCAAGACGATACTCAGCATAAGACGCATTGAAGAGCCAGTCAGCAGTGATGCCAGTTACCATCGACTTGTTGATGACTGGCATTGCAGCAACATCAATAACGAAGACTTTACCGACTTTGTAATCATCAAGCTCAAGACCTCGCGTGATGAGCTTTGTGTATGTCTCTCGCGTCAGCTTCACGGGCAGCTTCGAAACGTTCACAATACCGTCGCGAACGATAGTATAGTTGCGCCAAACGAAGCTGTTGAAACTATTACCAAAACCAAACTCATTATCTGGCAGACTCACGCTACCGAGACGCTTCACGAGAATAGAAACGTTTGGACGTTCACTATCAAAAGTCAGATTCGAAATCTGAGCAGTCGTTTCGTCTTGACTTGCATCAGTGAACTTGGGTGTATGACCGTTCACTTCAACCGTAGTTCGCTTCTGTCCAATCGAATTGTAGATGAACTCTGGATGCGACAAAACGATTTCATTACCTTCAGTTTCAGACAGGTCCATCAGCAGTTGCAGCACGTTGTAGGCATTCGGATAAACAGTCAGCTTGTCAGATTTCGGTGAAGTCGCAAACAGCTTCTTGTCACCGACAGCCAGCTCTTTTGCATGTTCGACGACTTTTGCATAATCTTGCTTGCTGAATGCATTCTCGATAGTCTTGAACAGAGAGACATCACCGATTTTTGCAGCAAGATCAACTGCGATGTCAGCTTGACCGCGTTGAACGAGAGCAGCAACAACAGCACACGCAGTCATATCGTCATCGATATGATTGAACGAGTCGCCAGTGCCCGTGATGTAAGAGTATGAAGCAGTGTTGCTGGGTAGAGAAATCTTACCAGCATTCTGTTTTGCAATCACAAAGCCATCGCTTGTGTGTCCAACAACAAAGTTGAAATTCGCAGCAGTCACTGGCACATCGATCTGAATCCTCTTGCCAAAGCTCAGATTCTTCAGGTTGTCGAGTTGGAAAGCATACTTACTGAACTCGGTTGCTTGAACGAGAGATGCGCCGACAGATTCTGCCATTTCAAGCAGCATGTCGTGATCAGCATAGTTGCCGTACTCGACAAAACATGCACTAACAAGATCATCACTGAGATCGGTACATGCTTTGATGATGTCAGACTTCGACCATTCGTTATCGTAACCATCACTCATGAAGATCATCGAATGTTGCATCGAACGCATACGATTGATGACTGCCAGAACTTCTTCGAGTGGTTGCTTGAAGCCAGTCAGTCCAACAGTGGTCAGGTAGCGATCAATTGTGCTGTTGATCTGAGTCAGATCAGTGAGACCATGAACCTCAGCGCCTTCGAACAGAACACCGAACTGATTGCGACCAGAAAACCAGATGACAGTCAAAGTGTCATCTTTCTTGACCATAGTGGGAATCTTGTTCTTCAGATGTGTGCGAATCTTGTCGATGTCGCCATACATAGAACCAGAACAGTCAACGACGATGATGTGATTGGTTGGTGCATCAGTCACTGTAGGAGCGACGATCTTTTTGTTGGTAAGTTGTAGCATAGTTCTCATTCACCTTTCATGTTTAAGAGAGACTTCATTGTAACGCATGAAGTCTCGGTTGTCAACAAATTTTACTGCTGATAACAAGCTTTCAGTTCTGCATAGATCGTGTCAAAAGTCGTCACAGTTGAAGACTCAAGAATGTGCTCAAGCACTTTGTTGTCTTCAACGAGTTCGCCGTTGAACATCCACTGTTTCTGATACTCACCAGATTTGTATCCATTGTCCTGACGGAACTTGTTTAGTGCGTTTTTGCCAAGATAATACTTCGTCAGATCATCAACGCTCACATCAAGCGACAGCATCACTTGGAAGAACGTAGTCACTACTGGACTATTGTCAAGACACGACGCAACAAATTCTTCACATTGCTTGATCTTCAGTTCCTTGGTTGGTGCATAGTAGTGATGCGTTGCCCACTTGTATGCATGATAGAGATCAGCGCCTTTCTTGTTCTCAAGCATTGCTTCAGACAGTAGAAAGTGAAAGATGTCAACAACTTCGAGCAGCACTTGTTTTTGATCCCATGCAGCACCAACGTTCTTCCACCATTTGTAGCCAAGATGATCGATGAGTTCGGCAGTCTCGATCCACATAGCACGACGCCAGTTGTAGCCAGCTCGATGCCAGTCAGTGTTCACGACACTGTTGAAAGTGTTCTGCAGCGTCAGACATTCGTTGAATGCTGCAATGATTTTTTGTTCACTCATTTTAAGTTCCTTCACTTTTTGATTGCGTTAATAGAAATTCAAGTTCTTGCACTGACACTGTTTTCTGAGTATTGAAAAAGCAACGATCATACGCTGAACCAATCAACAAATCACGCAGACTTCGGTCAACGAAACTCTTTAAGGTTTTCTGTTGAACATAGTTATCTATCTGCGGAAAATTGATACTCGGCAAGTTGTAAACAATACCAAGATCAGCGATATTATACGATGTACCATTACCATCCCAAAGCAGATCGCCAATCTTTGTAGACTCAAACAAGAAATCTTGATTTGATTCCAAAAAAATTTTAGATCATCCCATGATTCGGGGGTTGAACTTGGAATCAATGAAATCAAAACGTCACACACAAGTTGATCTGTTTCCAACAAAGAATACATCATCTCGTTATATCTACGAAACTTAGATTCTTTCGTTATGTCGTCTGGATACTGTAGAACATATCGGTGTTCTGGAAATTGCACATGAACGATCATTTAGACACCAGCTTGAAATTTGATAAATTCTATTGCATTCCGAATCTGCCAGTTGCGTTCTCGCAACGACTTCAGAATTTCTTCAGTGTACTCGAAACAAATCTTGATATAGCTCTCACGGTCAAGAATGTTGAGCAGATTGTCGTCCGTTTCTAACAGACGCTCAAGTTCAGACTTTAGCGGTGTCTTGTACTGATACTGCTGCCAATTATGTTTCAGCAACTCTTCTTTAGTCAGTTGACCGTTGTAGTATCGAGAGCGAACACCTTTCATTTCAAGATATTCTTTCTCAAGTTTGAAGAGTCGAAGCTTGTAGTCTGTCAGAATGTTCAGATACTTCTGATGCAAGTTCGCAGTACGAATGCTTGCTTCATCTAAGTTATCTCGATCAATCTGACAGTCCTTTTCCCATTCATCCTTTAGAGTTTCAAGGTGAAACATATATTCTCACTGAACTAAGATAGTTTCGCCCTGCATGAATGGAGCACTGGTGATGGGTTGCATTCCGATGTGCTTCACGCTACGACCAGCTTTTGCAGCAAGTCGCTCAATCATTGCGACATACTTTGCATGTTGATCAGAGCCTTCAACTGACTGGAATCGGAGTGGATTACCAGAAGCTAACTCTTTCATACCATCTTCATGAATCATTTTTGCGGCAGACATAAAGCCAAGCTTGCTGACATTACCAGACTTGAGTCCGGGCATCATCTCGTTATTGTGAATGTGATACTCGACTTGACCATCACTGTTCTTGAACTTGATTAGACGAAGATTGTTTGCGTCCATGTGATGATTATACATCACGCGAACAGAATCATGCGACTCTTCTGGCAGCATGAACTTTGCCATCATCTCAAGTCCAGAATCACGCTTTACTTCACCAACATCGATGTCGAGAGATTCTGTCAGTTCAACGAACTCCGAATATGTTAGCGTTTGTTTACTCGGCATCGTCATAGTCCTCGTCTACAAATTGTTTCCAGTTGTTGTACTTCTCTTTTCGCTTGTATGCTGGCTGCACATCATACGAATCATAATCATATCGACTATATGAATCTGATGCGCTTCGACGCTTCTGTTTCACTTGACGCGAAGGCTTCTGTTGTTCCATCGAGGATGATGAACGAAATGACACTATCTAACTCCGTTGTTGAGAAACTTGATTTTAACAGATTTTTACTTGCTTGGCAACAAGTTTTTGAGATGGATTGTATGAACTTTCACGCTGATCCAGCGATTGTAGAAGTTCTCTGGATCGAGAAGCACACCGTAGTCAAACTGATACTTTGCTTCGTAGTAACTGAGTTCGCCCTTTGATGTGCAGAGTCGAAGAATCTCGCGGGTGAATCGATCTTTGCCAAGTGCTGCAACATCAGCACACAAGTCTTCAGATGAGCCGTAGTAGTCGCGCCAGTCAGACTCTGTGGTTTTGCGAATGCGTTTTCGCTTCTTCTCGCCAGTCGTTTTGAGTTTGACTGTTTTCATTGCAGCACGAGTCGAGTAGAAGTTTTTCTTGCCAATATATCGTTTGCCGCTGTCGATATTGGTGATGCAATAAACAAAGCCGATGGCCGAGCAGCCATCGGGTATTGCATCAAACAGTTGATCGTTTAGAGTCCAGGTCATGAAGCTATTTACAGCTTCTCTGCCCAGTCCTTCACGATATGTTCGTTGTTGAAGCCACGGCAGGTGAGAGAGATACCGTCTTCGTTGATTGCTCGTTTGATGTCTGCAAGTGCAAGCTTACACTGATCGATTGGACAGTTGTAGATTAGCGTTGCATGTGCAGAAAACGGCGTGTAAGTGTGCCTACAACCAAGTCGCTGTAGAGCAAAGTGTAGATCATTGATCTGCGGCGAGTTCACTTTCAGCACAATGCAGCCAACGTGCTCGGGACGACCATTCTCGGGATCTGGTAACGAATCGAAAATGTCTGCATCCGTTACCATGACAGTAGAACCAAGCATTGATCGACGATTCAATAGATACTGAATATGATCTAGTGGCACTGCTGACTCTGGCGAGTACATCAACGTGATGTGTGGTTTTGTATTTGCAATCCCCGGCAGAGTTGATACTAGATGCAGCGGCAGACCGTCAACATCGACAGAGACATAGTTGCCGGGATTGTTCTCAGCAACCCATGCAGAAAAACTCTTCATGCTAGATAACTCCTTAGTTCAGTGAAGCCACCAATATGTTTGTCACCATCAAAGATTTGTGGAACAGTTCGAGCATCTGGCACTTTTGCTTTCAGTTCAGAAGCAGCGACATAAGTCTTGCCCAGAACCTGCGGCTGACCAACATCAATCTCGATCTCTTTGTATTCGAGCTTCTTTGCAGTCAGTAGTTGCTTCGCTTGTTGACAGAAAGTGCAGTTTGGTTTTGAGTAAACAGTAAACATATATTAGAAATCCGCTTCAAAAGTTAGATTGCCATCATCACGAACAATCGTGTTTAGTTTGTATGCAGCTTGGTCCTGCTCCTGTGGGGCAGCTTGAGTCTTGCTGATGTCGATCCAATCTTCAACGTGAGGCATTGGATTCTTTGTTGGAAACTTGTGATCACTCTCAACGCCCAAGAACTTGTAGACTTCACGAGCATTATACAACACAAATTGCTTGACAGTGTTTGCATTTGTGCCAACAAGTTCACGACCTTCGGAGAATAGATAATCCGCAAAATCTAGTTCAGACTGAACAACATCGTCACACAGTTGCTTGATCCGTGGCTTCAGTCGCTCAAGTGCAGATGCACCGCGTTCAGTTGAACGTTCAATACGAATTACTTCTTTGTCAAGTTCCGCATGGACTTCAAGCTCATCTTGAGCAATCTTTTGAACTGCTTTACCAATCGGCTGAAACAGATTAGTCGAACAAATAGTAAAAGTGATCGAAAACGATGCCATAAATTGAATGCGCTCAAGCAGATATAGAGCTACTACGCCGAGCAGAACATCGTCGTAGATTTCGTCGGCAGTGACTTGACCGAGAGCATATTGATGTGAGACTTCATAGAGTCGAGCGAAAACTGCTCCGATTGCTTCGGTTCGTTCAATAGTTTCTTTGACTTTGAGAACATCCGAAAGAACAGCAGTTGGGTCATCGAATGACATCCGAACGATCTCGGAATAAGTTTCCGAATGGATTTGCTCGCTGGTATTGATAGAACTCAGCGCTGCCCACAGAGCAGTGTCGGTAACAATTGGTGCAAGTGTACCAACAATAGATCGAGCAGCAATACTATCGTTTGTCCATTGCCACGCAAGCGTAGTAGTCATCATCTCTGAAACAGACTTCGGACAAGTCTTGAACTCAAGATTGCAGATGCTGTAGTCAAATTCGTTCGCATCCCACGACAATGACTGCATGATTTTGTACAGTTCCCAGATGTGTGGGTATGGTTTATGAATTGAATCAAACAGACCAGGTTCTTTACCAAAGAACAGTGGCTGACCGGCTTGGTAGTCTTCTACTGTTTTGCTTGTGTTGAATACTTTACTATCCATTGAAAACACTCCTTGATGGAAGTGACTGCGAAGAATATCACAGCCACTAAAATTACAAATTACAGAGTACAGCTTTCGCAATACTCTTGCTCATTCGATGGCACAGGATCTTCTTCACTCTCTTCTACAGCTTCAAACACAGACTTACCAGAAGCAGTGTTGCTATTTATGTAGTAACGGCTTTTAATTGAAAATTTTAGCATGTCCATGTAGTCTTGTAGAATCTGCGAAGAAGAGACTTTGACATCACCCTGTAGTTTAACATACAAATCAGCAGAGATGCCTTGATCAGTCCACTTTTGCATGACAGCATATGCTTTGATCATGTCACTGCTGCTGATGTCCCATGCGGACTGATATTTATTCTTCAGCTTCGTACCTTCCGGCGCTGCCCAGTGATTGACTTGTGTATCATTTGTCTTCATGATGTAGAGTTCGCGGATCGGGTAGACGCCGTTCGTAGTACCAGAACCCAAACTGCTCGACTCTGCAGGCATTTGGCATGACAACACAGAGTTTCGAATACCACCATTAGCGATGATTTCTTGACGCAGAGTTTCCCAATCACGCTTGTTACCAACAGTGACTAGAGTATCAACATTCTTCTCATAAGTGTCGATTGGTAGCCAGCCTTCAGGCCACATAGTCTTGTTCATCCACGCAGCAACACCAAACTCTTTTGCGAGTCGCAGAGATGCACGGGTTAGATGATAGTAATGCGTTTCGAATAGCTCATGAATTGCGTTGCGACCTTCGATCGTATCATACTTTTGGTTGTGCTTTGCCATCCAGTGAGCAAGACCGATTATACCAACACCAGCATTTCGACGAGCTTGAGCAGTGTTTTTCAGATTTGGGAATGGATACTCAGCGTTATCAAGCGCAAACTCAATCATCTTCAGACAGTAGTATGCAGCATCTGCATATTGCTCATCAGAAGTGATGTTACCAACCACAACCCCGGATAGTGAACAAAGCCCAATCTCACCGTCTCCTTCTTCATAGATGCTCTTATAGAGTTCTTCGACAGAAGAGAACGGTACGGTCGGCAAGACCACTTCCTGACAAAGGTTTGATTGGTACAGCATCTCTTTGAACGGCGTATGCTTGTTCATCGCATCAGTGAAGTGCAGATACTGTACGCCAGTCTCATATGCTTGCTGTAGAGCACCCATGACGACATCACGAGCATTCAGCTTAACTTTTGCAGTCTTCAGATACTCGGCATACATGCTCTCAAAGACACTTTGATCTTTCAGATACTGTGCTTCATACAGTTCTGGCTGTTCTGCATACGAGAACGGTGCATAGTCAGCATTCTTTGCAACGAGACGGCCGAAGGTGCGATTAGAACCAAAGCTATAGTGACAGCCAGCAATACGCTTAGTTTGTGGCGTAGTTGGATGACGCAGCTTTTGAATCACTTCTACTTCTGGATCAAACGCAGTGTAGTGAACAGTAGAAGCGCCGCCGCGACCATTCTGTAGATTCGCGCCAATCGCGCCAACCATCGAGCGATAGTACGGCAGCTTGCCTTGATGTTGAATCACGCCACCACGAACAGCGTCACCAAGCGAACGAGTCTTGATGTGAGTACCAATGCCAGCAGATGCACAAGTCATCATATATGCGATGTGATCACCAGCAGCGAGAGACTTTGCAGTGTCATCAGTCGTGTAGAGGCAGCACGAAGCGTAGCCACGCAGTCGAGTGCCTAGGTTCACGTAGTATGGCGTTGGTACGTTGATGCGACCATGAGCGAAGTGTTCATAGTAGTTCTTTACGTGAGTCATGCGAACATCTCGTGGCTCTTTCTCTGCAAGAGCCATTGCCATACGCATATAGACAAACTGAGCAGACTCATACTCTTTCTTTGCGACTTTGTTTCGCAGAGCATACTTGAAGCGAATCTGATTCAGTTGATAGTGCGGGTACGTATAGTTGATCGAGTGATCAATGATCTTTTCAACTTCTGCATACTCTTCATCAGAGTAGTCGAGAGCGACCATGATGTTTGCATCGATCAGATTCTGATGTACTTGCTTGACAGTAGGCACTTTGCTGTCATACAGTTCACGATCAATCAGAGAAGCGTAAAGTCGCCCGGCCATGCGATTGTGCTCCCAGGTCTTGCGCTGGAGACAAACTTCAATCAGTGCTTTCTGCAAATCAATCGAGGGACACACTTTCGGACACTTATTGACAGCATCAATGACGACGGAGCCCCAATCGACAGCAGAGCCAAGCTTTTTGCTTGCCCACTGACCCCAACCGTTTACTTTTGCTGGCGAAAACTCTTCCTGCTGACCATTACGCTTGACAATGAATTCAATCATTTTCAGATGCCTCTTTCTTGAACCAATTTGATGTGGGAGATTTTTGTTGAATGATATAGAGTTCTAACAGATTTGCTTTGAACGCTTCAATGGGAATTTGTGACAGTTCGATTATAACATAGATGATCACCACTAATAACAACATGATTTAAACCTTGATCTTGGACAAGTATTTACTAATCTAAAGTGCATCTGATCCATTGACTAAACTTCATCTTAGCAGCGATGCCAGAGACAGTGCTTGAGCGAATCAGCGCAGAGATATCAGAAACAGAGTGACCGTTGAGAATCATGTCATTGATATCTTTACCCCAAGATTCGTTCCAGAGACACACCGGATAGCCAGAATCAACCATCTTGCGAATTGCTTTACAGACTTCCGGGTTTCTCGGCTGATTATCCGGTACAAGCACAACTTTCTTGTAGTCTTTCAGTTCTGGCACTACGAGATCAGCACTACCGACAGCGATTGCGTTGTCAAAGAACAGAGAGTCGAGTGGACCTTCAAGTACAAGCACTTCCTTCGATGCATCAACAGTATCGAGTCCAAAGACACGAGATGCATCTGCTTTAACTTTCATGAAGATGTACTTTGGTTGCTCGTTGCCAAACGCTCTTGCGCTGAGTCGAGTGATATTGCCTTGACGATCAAAGAACGGTATGATCAGTCTCGGATGATCTTGTAGCGTAGAGTAAACTTTCTCGCCACGCCATTCGAGTTCGAACTTCTTGAATCGAAGCACAAAGTATAGACGACTGAATTGCTTTTCATCGATCTTACGCTTACGCAGATATCTCACTGCGGGATGATCATCTGCAAGATCAGCAATTCTCTCAAGCTCTTTGAGCTGCAGTCTCTTCTTTGGCTGTTGCTCTTCAGCAACTTCAGTCGTCTGTTGCTCAGTCTTTGTCGTTGCATCTTGCGTTGCTTGATACTTCTCGACAATGAACTCATTGAACTGGTATGGGTCTTGAAGCTTCAGAAAGTTGCTGAAGAGCATAGAAGCACCGCAGTTGAAGCAGCCCATGACGTACTGAGTAGCTTTGCTTGGCAAGTAGATGCCACCACGAGTCTTGCTAGGGTTCTTCTTTGAGTCACCGCACACGGGACACCTAAAGGCGTACTGCTGATACTTCACGCGATGAAACAGCTTCAAGACCCATACCTGTTC
>OGVG01000011.1_pt1 | contig 29187 bp, 23 predicted proteins | sample 1575691 | NCBI WGS metagenome assembly OGVG01 (sample SAMN07581545, study PRJEB24739) | freshwater metagenome | reverse complement strand
GGCGACCACCGAGATCTACACAGGCGCAGACACTCTTTCCCTACACGACGCTCTTCCGATCTGAGTTCCCGTTTTGATTACAGAACCAGGAAGTTATAAAGACAAAGAGGTTTCTTATTTCTATGGAGTTCCCGTGAAAAAAAGAGAAGGACTTTCTGATAATAATTTCAATTTCCGCACTTTGAATGCTTCGGAAAACTATATTATGTATTACAAGGGGAGATATGAAAATAGAATAAAAGTGATTGCTCAACTCCTGCAAAAAGCTCAAAAAGAAAGCATGAGAAATGGTCAGCTACAAGAAACTTTCATAGAAGCACCGAATGCAAAAAAAGAAGTAACCATAAAAATTTCTTTGCCAGTCTATAGATAGTTCAAAAATCCCATTTTTAACTACTTTTTAACAAATTTTAATTTTATTTAACGATTTTTTAGATTGCATAGATTTTTATTATGTAAGCTATACCTTTTTACCATCTTTTTAAGTTCCTCAATTCGCTTTTTTTTAGTAATTTTGCCTAAACTATACTTCTAACAAAGAAAGAGGCGGAAAATGGACAGATTTTCATTTCTAAATGCAGCACATTCTCAATTTATTGAAGATTTATATCAACAATATTTAAAGTACCCAGATTCTATAGAACCTTCGTGGAAATCATTTTTCCAAGGTTTTGATTTTGCACTAGCAAATTATAGTGATGATGAGGTTTCTATTACCCAATTAGCTTCTAATGTAGTCGCTACAGGGAATATTCCAGAAAACATTGAAAAAGAATTCAAGGTAATCAATTTAATTAATGATTACAAAAGACGTGGTCACTTGTTTACCAAGACCAATCCAGTACGTGAACGTAGAGCGTATTCTCCAGATTTATCAATTGAGAATTTTGGTTTATCTCCAGCAGATTTACAAACCAAATTTAATTCTGCTAAAGAAGCTGGACTAAATGGAGCAGCTACGCTTCAAGAAATCATCAATCATCTAGAAAAAGGATATTGTGATTCTATCAGGGTAGAATATATGCACATTCAAAGTGTAGAAGAGAAAAAATTCATCAGAGAATGGATTAATGTGAATGAAAATCACCCAACTCTTTCTGCAGCTGAGAAAAAAGAGATTTTACACAAGTTAAATCAAGCAGTAGCTTTCGAAAACTACTTGCACACGAAATTCGTAGGTCAAAAACGTTTCTCTCTAGAAGGTGGAGAATCATTAATTCCTGCGCTAGACCAATTAATTTCTCGTTCTTCTATTCATGGAGTAGATGAGGTAATTCTTGGGATGGCTCACAGAGGTAGATTAAATGTTTTAACCAATATTTTCCAGAAATCTTACAAGCAGATTTTCTCAGAATTTGAAGGAAAAGAATTTGAAGAAGATGTATTCTCTGGTGACGTAAAATATCACTTGGGTTCATCTAAAAAAATAACTACAGCAGCTGGTGAAGAAGTAAGAATTAACTTAGTTCCTAACCCGTCTCACTTAGAAACCGTAGCTTCTTTGGTTGGCGGAATTTCTAGAGCTAAAATAGACCATACTTATCAAGGAAATGCTAAAAAAGTATTGCCAATTGTTATCCATGGTGATGCAGCAATCGCAGGACAAGGAATTGTGTATGAAGTAGCACAAATGATGACGTTAGAAGGTTACAAAACGGGTGGAACAGTTCACATTGTAGTGAATAACCAAGTTGGTTTTACCACTAACTATTTAGATGCTCGTTCTTCTATTTACTGTACAGATATTGCTAAAGTGACTGATTCTCCAGTAATGCATGTAAATGCAGACGATGTAGAAGCAGTAGTTCACGCTATAAGATTTGCAGCAGATTACAGAGCACAGTTTGGTAAAGATGTATACATAGATTTATTAGGGTACAGAAAATATGGTCATAATGAAGGAGATGAACCAAGATTTACCCAACCTAGTTTATATAAATCTATTTCTAAACACTCTAATCCAAGAGAAATTTACAAGAAAAAACTTGTAGAAGAAGGGGTGGTTTCAGATGCTGTAATGTCTGAAATGGAAAAAGAATTTAAAAATTTACTAGACCAAAACTTTGATGAAGCTAAGGAAATCGAAAGAAATACCATGGCGATTTTCATGGAAGAGGACTGGAAAAATTATGCTTTATTAGGAAAACTTCAGCAAGTTTTAGAAAATTATAATACGACTTATGATGTAGAAAAGCTTAGAGAATTAGCCGTTAAAATTTCTACATTACCAGCAGATAAAAAATTCATCAATAAAATTTCTAGATTATTCGAAGCCAGAGTAAAAATGGTAGAAAATAATGCGCTAGATTGGGCAATGGGTGAATTATTAGCGTATGGAACACTTCTTACAGAAGGCAGCACCATAAGAATTTCTGGGGAAGACGTAGAAAGAGGTACTTTCTCTCATAGACATGCAGTGGTAAAAACAGAAGATAATGAAGAAGAATACGTTCCATTAAAACAAGTTTCTGATAACAAATTTGATATTTACAATTCTCACCTTTCTGAATACGGTGTTTTAGGTTTTGACTACGGTTATGCGATGGCTTCTCCTAATACTTTGACGATTTGGGAAGCGCAATTTGGAGATTTCGTAAATGGTGCTCAAATTATTATTGACCAATATTTAGTTGCAGCAGAAGAAAAATGGAAAATTCAGAACGGTTTGGTGATGCTTTTACCTCATGGTTTCGAAGGACAAGGTGCAGAACACTCTTCAGCAAGATTAGAAAGATTTCTGAACTTATGTGCAAACGGAAACATTATTGTAGCGAATTGTACTACACCTGCCAATTATTTCCACTTATTAAGACGCCAACAAAAATTCCCGTTCAGAAAACCTTTAGTAGTAATGACGCCTAAATCATTACTTCGTCATCCAAGAGTAATTTCTACGGTAGAAGAATTAGCAAACGGAAGTTTCCAACCGGTAATTGATGATGCTACAGCTCAACCAGAAAAAGTAGAAAAATTAGTATTCTGCTCTGGTAAATTGTACTATGAATTATTGGCAAAGAAAGAAGAATTAAATGACGATAAAGTTGCTTTGGTAAGAATTGAACAATTATATCCATTGAATCCAGAAATTATTCAAGGTATTTTCGATAAATATTCTAACAGAAAAGAATTTGTTTGGGCACAAGAAGAGCCAGAAAACATGGGAGCTTGGACGTATATGTTGCGTAATTTCCGTAACGAAAACATTCAGGTAATCGCTCCTGTTGCAAGCGGAACTCCAGCTCCTGGTACTCATAAGAAATTTGAGAAAAACCAAAAAGGAGTTATCAATAGAGTTTTCGGAGTAGCAGAAGAAAATGTAGATTTGGTAAGACCTATTACCACGGTAAATGACTAAATCATGAAAAAAATTATTTACATCTTATTATTGAGTTGGTCCATCGTTACTTTTGCACAATCAAATGTAAAAGTAATAGAAAATCAGTTCTTAGATTATAATCAATTGATTGTAAAAAAAGATTTTTCTAAAGCATTAGACCAATATGCTCATGAAGGATTTCTAAAATTTGTGCCAAAAGAAACCATGGTGCTTATTTTTGATAAGATGTTTAATGATCCTAACATGAAATTTTCATTGGAAGTTCCTACCATTTTAAAAGTGGAAGAATATCCTCAGAAAATACAAAATGTATCTTATGCTAAAGTTTTTTACTCTCAAAAAATGAGTGTAGAATTAGCAGATGTCGTAAATGCAAAAGATGCCGAAGAAAAACAAAAGAATATCAATCTTTATTTAGGTGCTTTTAAATCACAATTTGGTGATGGAAATGTAGTTTTCAATGAAAAAAACAATCAATTTGAGGTTATGTCATACAAAATGGCAGTTGCCAACTCTAATGAAGGTAAAAATTGGAAATTTACAGTAGCCGAAAAACAACAAGTAGAACTCTTAAAACAATTTCTTCCAGAAGAAATACTCACTGATTTAAAATAAAAAAATACATACAATGTCAATACTAGAAATGAAAGTTCCTTCTCCAGGAGAATCAATCACAGAAGTAGAAATAGCAACTTGGTTGGTAAAAGACGGAGATTATGTAGAAAAAGATCAAGCAATTGCTGAAGTAGATTCAGACAAAGCTACACTAGAACTTCCAGCAGAACAAGCAGGGATTATCACCTTGAAAGCGGAAGAAGGAGAAGTAGTAAAAGTTGGTCAAGTCGTTTGTTTAATTGATATGAGCGGAGCTAAACCAGAAGGTACAGCTGCACCAGTTGCAGAAGCTCCAAAAGCAGAAGAAGCTCCAAAAGTAGAGGCTCCAAAACCTGCTGCTGCTCCAGCTGCGACTTATGCTACCAATTCGCCATCTCCAGCTGCTAAAAAAATTCTTGACGAAAAAGGAATTGATGCTGCTGCAGTTTCAGGAACAGGTAGAGACGGAAGAATTACCAAGGAAGATGCATTGAATGCAACTCCTGGTGTACCAGCAATGGGTGTTTCTTCGGGTAACAGAGCTCAAACCACTACTAAGCTTTCAGTTTTAAGAAGAAAATTGGCGGCAAGATTGGTTTCTGTGAAAAACGAAACAGCAATGTTAACTACCTTCAATGAAGTTGACATGTCTGAAATTTTCAGAATCAGAAAACAATACAAAGAAGAATTCGCTGCAAAACACGGAGTAGGTCTTGGTTTTATGTCTTTCTTCACCAAAGCGGTAACCAGAGCTTTACAGATGTATCCAGATGTAAACGCTATGATTGATGGAGATTATAAAATTAACAACGAATTCTGTGATATTTCTATCGCTGTTTCTGGTCCTAAAGGTTTAATGGTTCCTGTATTAAGAAATGCAGAAAACCTTACTTTAAGAGGAGTAGAAGCAAGTATTAAAGAACTAGCAACCAAAGTAAGAGATGGTAAAATTACCATCGAAGAAATGACAGGCGGTACATTTACCATTACCAATGGTGGTGTTTTCGGTTCTATGCTTTCTACACCAATTATCAATCCACCTCAATCTGCAATTTTAGGGATGCACAACATTATCGAAAGACCAGTTGCGGTAAATGGCAAAGTAGAAATCAGACCAATGATGTATTTGGCGGTTTCTTATGACCACAGAATTATTGATGGTAGAGAATCTGTAGGTTTCTTAGTTGCAGTAAAAGAAGCGCTAGACAATCCAGTAGAAATTCTAATGGGTGGCGACGAAAGAAAAGCGCTAGAACTTTAATTTCTTAGAAAATAAAGTCATAAATTTTAAGTATTTATGAAATAAATAACTCCCGCTGATTTTTCGGCGGGATTTTTGTTATCTTTATTTCATCATAAAATTTTAAAAATGTATTCTTCAATTACTCAAAACATCAAAGTTTCTGTAATCCCAGAATATGATGTAAAAAATTCTTTTCCTGCAGACAATCGTTTTGTTTTCAGATATAATATCGTCATAGAAAATCTAGGAAATGATGCAGTAAAACTCATGAAAAGAAGATGGCTGATTTATGATGTAAGTTTCGGTTTTACAGAAGTTACGGGAGATGGCGTAATCGGCATGACGCCAGAATTACAACCAGGAGAGTCTTTCAGTTACTTTTCTAATGTAATTTTGCGTTCAGGAGTAGGAAATATGCAGGGAAACTACATTTTTAAAAATTTAGAAACTTTAGAAACTTTTGAGTCTGATATTCCTAAATTTAATTTTGTTTCAGAAGTCCTTTGTAATTAAAATTTCTATAAATGAGAAAATATTTATTACTTCTTATATCAATTTTACTGTGTCTTGTAACTTTATATTTGATAAATGTAATAAATCCTTATTATGTGTTGCAAGAAAATATTAAAGAGTATTTATACTTACTTGTAATTCCAATCTTTTTAACTTTTATCATAGCACTTTTTGTTAATACCAAAGAATATTATTGGAATAGATTATTTCCTAGTTTAATTATTTCTTATTTGATAACTTTTGTTTTTTTAGGTATTTATTTTTTTGATTCATACTTAGAGAAACAAAAAATCATTGAAAAACAAAGATTGGAAGCATTAAATGATATAAAAAAAGGAATCGTTAAAAAGAAATTTGGTTCTGGTCTAATTATTTTTGATGAAAATTATGATAAAAGAGTAAAAGAAATAGATTCTCTACAACGAAAAAAATATGGTTTTTTTGTTGAATCTACTGGATGTATCATATATGAAGAAGATAAATATTATAACGAAGTTGTAGATGAATATTTACAAAAGAAAAACGGAAAAAACTGGGAAAACCAATATGAAAAAGAAATAGCTTTAATTATTAAAAAGTATCCTATTAAAGAAATTGAAAGATAAATTTATTTTAGAAATTATAGAACTTTCAAATTCTTGCTAAAAAGCGCAGGTAATTCATCATTTTCGGTAATCAGAAGCCTTTCAAAAGCCAATAAAGAAAGCTTTGCACAAACTTCTGCATCAGCTCCAGCTCTGTGATGTGTAAATTGTATATCATGACAATTGGCGAGGTTTTTTAAACCATAACTCGTCAAATTTTTCCAAGATTTTTTTGCAATCTGTATGCTACAAAGATATTCTGTTTTAGGCTTGAAAATGCCATAATAATCAAGGCAACTGCGCAAAACTCCTGCGTCAAAAGAAGCATTGTGTGCAATCATAAGATTTCCGTAGAGCAAATCTTCTATTTCGTACCAAATTTCGTCAAAAGTAGGAGCATGAGCTACATCTTTTGGGTAAATCCCATGAACATTGATGTTGTGTGGATTGAAATAAGGAAAACTCGGCGGTTTAATGAGCCAAGTTTTGGTTTCTACAATTTCAGAATTTTCTACCACGCAGATTCCCAATTCACACGCAGAGTTTCTCTCGTGAGTAGCCGTTTCGAAATCTAATGCAACAAAATTCATGTTTTAATAGTGTAAAATTCTAGAAATAATTTGAAGATAAAATAATTTTTTCACCCAACATCCATCATCCAACATCCATCAATTATAGAAAATGCTTAAAAATCAACCATTTACTTTGGTAATAGTCTTTAATTTGATTTTTGCTTCTTAATTTTAAACTTTCGGCAAACATTCCATAAAAACCAAAATGCGCTTTTAGTACTGCAATTAAGTGAGGAAATCCATCTTTCATCCCGAAATAAACGCCTGCAATTCCGTCTAAAACCAATCTTAATGGAATAATCCAAAAAAGACTAGAAGTAGGCAAATTTTTAAGAAGCATGGTCAAATTGTTTCTAAAATTAAGAAACGTTTTTTGTGGAGATTGCTTGTTAAGTGTTCCACCACCAACATGAAAAACGGTAGATTTTCCGCAATAATAAATTTTTCTTCCAGCATTTTTGAGACGCCAACATAAGTCTATTTCTTCTTGATGGGCAAAAAATCTTTCGTCAAAACCTTTCATCTTCCAGAAATCCTCTCTTCTGATGAATAATGCACAACCAGTTGCCCAAAAAATTTCTGTTTCATCATCATATTGTCCCAAATCTTCTTCTATCGTTTCGAAAACTCTCCCTCTACAATACGGATAACCAAGATGATCAATCATTCCACCAGCTGCACCTGCAAATTCAAAATATTTAGAATTTTTAAAAGCCCTAATTTTAGGTTGAATAGCAGCAATATCAGGATTTTTCTCAAAAAGTTCTAGAATGGGTGTAATCCAATTTTCGGTCACTTCTACATCAGAATTTAGCAAACAATAGATTTCTTCATTTATATGTTGTAAACCTTCGTTGTAACCACCTGCAAAACCAGAGTTTTTAGCATTGATGATGATTTTTACCGTTGGGAAATATTTTTCTACAAAAGCAACGGAATCATCTGTAGAAGCGTTGTCTATTACATAAACCGTAGCTTCGTCAGAATATTCTAACACATTGGGTAAGAATTTTTCTAACCATTTTTTTCCGTTCCAGTTGAGTATTGCAATTGCTAAGGTTGGCATCATCATTTATTCGTCATAATGTTTTATAGCATCTTTGTACTTCCATCTTTTGTGGCTCCAAAGCCAGTTATCAGGATTTTTATTGATGGTTTTTTCTAAATTTTTATGAAATTTTTTCACCACTTCGTATGGTTCAAATTTATCGTTGTCTGGTAAAATTTCGTGATAAGTAACCTTGTAATGTCCTCTTTTTACTTTTTCCATTTCGCAATAGACAAAAGTTACATTCATTCTGCTAGAAAGTCTGTCGTAGCCGATAAAAGCAGGTGTTTTTTGATTTAGAAATTTCAATCCGAAATTTACCATAGAAATATGTGGCGTTTGGTCTGCTACAAACATGTAGGCAGAATTTCCGTCGTTAGGATTTCTAAGAATATGTTTCATTACATCATCCGCTTCTAGAGCTTCATTACCATATCTGCTTCTAATTTTTCTAATTTTTTCTTCCCAAAAAGGATTTTGCATTTTTCTGTAAATAGGGAAGCATTTTTCTTGAGGAATAATTGTTGCCAAAGAATTAAACCATTCCCAATTGAAAACATGACCAGAAAGCATCATCACATTTTTTTGTTTTTTTTGAGATTCAGAAAAAACTTCTAAGTTTATATGTTGAACTCTTTGGTGTAAAGATTCATCAGAAATTGTAAAAGCTTTGAGGGTTTCTACAATATAATCTGAAAAATTATGATAGAATTTTTTCGAGATTTTCTTTATTTCTTCGTCAGATTTTTCTGGGAAAGAATTTTTTATATTTTCAAAGACTACTTTTTTTCTGTATCCTGCAATGTAATATAGGATAAAGAATATAAAATCTGACAAAACATATAAGATTTTTAAAGGTAGTTTAGAAAAAAGTAAAACTATTTGGAATAATATTTGGTTCACAATTCAAAATTAATTTGCAAATTTACAAAATCATTAAACGTAATTGTATAAAAATGTAAGATATGAAAAGAATTGTGATGAATTTAGCTTTTGTAGGATTGCTTTTGCCGGCATTTTCTTTGGCACAAACTACTGCTGAAGCAGAAGCTGCAAAAATTGAAGCTAAAAAGAAAGCGGAAGAAGAAAAAGCTGCGTTGCCAAAACCTTACAACGAAACCGAAAATGCAGAAGCTAAAATTGCAGAATTGGTAAAAAAAGCCAAAAAAGAGAATAAAAACATCATGCTACAAGCAGGAGGAAATTGGTGTATTTGGTGTTTGAGATTTAATAATTTCGTGCAAACTACCCCAGAATTAAAGAATCTGGTAGACGAAAACTACATTTATTATCACCTCAATTATTCTCCGAAAAATAAAAACGAGAAGATTTTTGCACAATACGGAAATCCAGGTGAGAAATATGGCTATCCTGTTTTTATTGTTTTGGATAAAACGGGTAAAATGATTCACACGCAAGATTCTGCGGTTTTGGAAGAAGGAAAAGGCTACAGCTTAGACAAAGTAAAAGCATTCTTCGAAGCTTGGAAACCTAAAAAATAATAAAAAAAGAGTTGAATTTTTCAACTCTTTTTTTATTTGTAAATTCTTACAATAATTTTTTCAAAATATTGAGCTTAGCATCAGAATAAGGAGGATATTTCAATTCTGGTTCCAAATAATTAGATTTTTTGAGAATTGCTTTTTGGTGAGAAAATGCTTCAAAACCAAATTTCCCATGATAATGCCCGATTCCAGAATTTCCTACACCGCCAAATGGAAGTCTATCGTTGCTCAAATGCATCAGAGTATCATTGATACAGCCACCTCCAAAACTCAAATTCTGGGTGAAAAGTTCTTGTTCTTTAGCATCATTGCTGAATAAATAGGCAGAAAGTGGTTTTTCACCTTCCACTACGGTTTGCATAGCAGTTTCTAGATTTTTATACGTCAAAATCGGTAAAATCGGTCCGAAAATTTCTTCTTGCATTACTAAGTCCTCCCAGGTTACGTTGTCTAAAACAGTAGGAGAGATGTATCTTTTTTCACGGTTGGTTTCGCCTCCGAAAACCACTTTTTCGCGGTCAATCATCTTTTCTAATCGGTCAAAATTCCTCTCGTTGATGATTTTACAATAATGGTCTACGTTATCAGTATAGTTTCTTTTTTTAATTTCTTCGATGAGAACTTTTAAAAATTTCGCTTTAATATTTTCTGCAACATACAGATAATCAGGAGCTACGCAAGTTTGTCCCGCATTGATAAATTTTCCCCAAACAATTCTTTTCGCTGCAATTTGTAAATCAGCTTTTTCGGTGACAAATGCTGGAGATTTTCCGCCCAATTCTAAAGTTACTGGCGTTAAATGTTCTGCGGCAGCTTTGTAAACAATTTTTCCAACTCGCGGACTTCCCGTGAAAAATATTTTGTCAAATCTTAGTTTTAAAATCGCTGTGGTTTCTTCTACACCGCCTTCTACCACATATAAAAATTGTGCATCAAAATTTTCATTGATGAGTTTTGCCATCGCTTTCATCGTGTTTTCAGGAAGTTCGCTGGGTTTAATCACACAAGTGTTTCCAGCGGCAATTGCAGCAATTACTGGCGTTAAAGTCAATTGATAAGGATAATTCCACGCACCGATAACCAAACAGTTTCCGAGTGGTTCAAACACGATTTTGCTGCTTCCCATTTGGTTCACAATATTGGTGAGAACACTTTTAGGCTTGGCAAAAGATTTTAAATTTTTTAAGTAATAGTCGATGTCTTTATAAACAAAAGAAATTTCGGTTCCGAAAGTTTCAAATTCAGACTTCCCGAAATCTTGATAAATGGCATCATACAGTAATTTTTCATTGCTTTTGACTACTTTTTTCAGTTTTTGCAATTGTGCTTTTCTGAAATCTAAATCTTTGGTAGCGTGACTGTTAAAAAAAGTTTTCTGTTGTTGTAAAATATCAGCGTAATTCATTATTTTAGACATTGATTTTCACAAAGATAAAATAAACTGTAGATTTTTGATGTAATATTTTCTCGGTTTTCAAAAGACTTTATGTGAGAAATAATAGTTTTTAGAATTTTAAAGAAAACGAATGTTTTTCTGAAGTATCTTACCTTGTTGAATAAAAGAAAAATTAATTGATATGGATTTTAAAAATAAAAAAGTACTGATTACGGGTGGTTGCTCTGGAATTGGTAAAATCATGGCAAGAAAATCTTTGGAGAGAGGAGCCTCAAATTTGATAATTTGGGACATCAATGAAGAAGGTTTAGCCAAAACCAAAGAAGAATTTGCAAAATTTGGGAAAGAAATTTCTACATATAAAGTAGATGTCTCTAACTTAGATGAAATCAAAATCGCTGCACAAAGAGTAAAAACAGAAGTAGGAAAAGTTGATATTCTCATTAATAATGCTGGAATTGTTGTAGGGAAATATTTCCATGAACACACCCACGAACAAATTCAGAAATCGTTATTGATTAATGCGAATGCTTTAATGCACATCGCATTAGAATTTTTACCAGAAATGATGAAAGAAAACTCTGGAGCCATTTGTAATATCGCTTCTTCAGCAGGATTGATTTCTAATCCTAAAATGTCTGTTTACGCTGCTTCAAAATGGGCAGTAAACGGGTGGAGTGATTCTTTAAGATTAGAAATGCAACAACTGGGTAAGAATATTTCTGTTACTACAATTATGCCTTTTTACATTAACACAGGAATGTTTGACGGAGTGAAATCTAAATTGCTTCCGATTCTAGAACCAGAACCAACTTCAGAAAGAATTATCAAAGCCATAGAAAAAGGAACCAAGATATTGGCAATGCCACTTCCTTATTGGTTGATCCGTTTTTCACAAGGAATTTTACCAATTCCAGCATTTGATTGGGTGATGAAAAACGTCTTTGGAATTTATGATACCATGAAGGATTTTACGGGTAGAAAATAAATATGAAACGCAGGAAAAATTTCCTGCGTTTTTTGTTGAAAGTTAATTAAATGTTAATTTTCTTTAAATAAATTGGTGTCAAAAGCATTATTATTGTATTTTTGAGCATCTAAAAAAAGTAAAAAAAGACCTTCGATGAATTCTTACAAAAATCCATTAGAAGAGCGCTATTCTAGTGAAGAAATGCTCTTCAATTTCTCGCCTAATCAGAAATTTAGAACTTGGAGAAAACTGTGGATTGCGCTCGCGGAAATAGAAAAAGACCTCGGTTTAGACATTACCGATGAGCAAATTGCTCAGCTCAAAGAACATTCAGAAAACATAGATTACGAAAAAGCAGCACACTACGAAAAGAAGTTTCGTCATGATGTGATGGCGCATGTTCATACCTATGGAGATGTTGCTCCATTAGCTAAACCAATCATTCATTTAGGTGCAACTTCGGCATTTGTAGGAGATAATACAGACCTTATTCAAATTAGAGACGGACTGCAAATTATCAGAAAACAATTGGTGAATGTGATTAAAAATCTTTCTGATTTTTCACTTCAATATAAAGATTTGCCTACGCTTGGTTTCACACACTTTCAACCAGCACAGTTAACTACGGTTGGGAAACGTGCCACACTTTGGCTACAATCTTTACTTCTGGATTTAGAAGAATTAGAATTTTTTCTTGAAACCCTAAGATTTAGAGGCGTAAAAGGAACTACAGGAACCGCAGCAAGCTTTTTAGAGCTTTTTAACGGAGATTATTCTAAAGTGAAACACTTAGACAAAGAATTGTCCAAACGTTTTGGTTTTGAGAAAGTTTTCGGAGTTTCTGGTCAAACTTACGATAGAAAAATTGATGCAAAAGTTTTGGCTTTATTGTCAAATATTGCACAATCTGCTCATAAATTCACTAATGATTTAAGACTTTTACAGAATTTAAAAGAAATAGAAGAACCTTTTGAGAAAAATCAAATCGGTTCATCTGCGATGGCTTACAAACGTAATCCGATGCGTTCTGAAAGAATTTCTGCATTAGCAAAATATGTGATGTCATTGCAAAATTCATCTGCAATGGTAGCCACTACTCAATGGTTCGAAAGAACTTTGGACGATTCTGCGAATAAAAGATTAACGATTCCTCAAGCGTTTTTAGCAGTTGATGCTATTCTTTTGATTTGGAATAACATTATGAATGGAATCGTTGTCTACGAAAACAGAATTCATAAACATATTATGGAAGAACTTCCGTTTATGGCGACAGAATACATTATCATGGAGGAAGTAAAAGCAGGTGGTGACCGACAGGAAATTCACGAAGTGATACGCGTTCATTCTATGGAAGCCTCGAAAAAGGTAAAAATGGAAGGCAAAGAAAACGACTTAATCGAAAGGATCATGAATGACGATTCCCTGAAATTAGACAAATCGAAATTGAAAGAGGTTCTAGACCCTAAAAATTTCATCGGCTTCGCACCTATCCAAACCGAGGAATTTGTTCAGCAAGAAATTCAACCTGTTTTGGAAAAATACGCCGACTTAATTGGCTTAGAATCAGAACTAAAAGTATAAATTTGTGCAGCGTTGTCGCTGCACTTTTTGTTTGAAAAGTAATAAATCTAATATTTAAATCTGACATCTGATGTCTCATAAAAAAAGAATTTTCGTAGAAAAAAGAGGAATTTTCGATGTAGAAAGTCCTAAAGTTTTAAATGAAGTCAAATCTATTTTGCCGAACATTCAATCGGTGAAAGTTTATAATATCTATGATATTTTCGGTTTGAAAGAAGACGATTTCGAAAAAGTAGTCAACAATACTTTTGTAGATCCAGTTGTAGATATTCTTCACACCGAAAATCCTGCGCAACATCTGTATTTTGCTACAGAATTTCTACCCGGTCAATACGACCAAAGAGCAGATTCGGCTCAGCAATGTATCGCTTTACTTACTGGTATTGAGAATTCTACCGTAAGAAGTGGTAAATTGATAGAATTGCAAGGAGTTGAAGTTTCAGATTTGTTAAAAATTAAAGATTTACTCATTAATAAAGTAGAATCTCAAGAGAAAAATTTAGAAATTCTTCAAATTCCAGCCGAAGAAACGCCAGATAAAGTTAAAATTTATACAGATTTTAATGATTTTACAACAGAGCAACTTAACGATTTTTACAACAATCACGGTTTCGCCTTTGGTTTTGATGATTTACAGTTCATTCAAGACTACTTTAAATCAGAAAACAGAAATCCTACAGAAACCGAACTAAAAGTTCTGGATACCTATTGGAGCGACCATTGTCGTCATACCACTTTTGAAACGGAACTGACTGATATTCAATTTGAAGGAAAGTTCAAAGACACTTTAGAAAATATTTTCAACGATTATTTAGAAAAAAGAAAATTCTTGGGCAGAGAAGCGAAACCAATCTCTTTGATGGATTTAGCTACCGTTTGTGCAAGATATTTCCATAAAACAGGCAGGTTAGAAAATCTAGTCGTTTCAGATGAAATCAACGCTTGTACCATAGAAATAGAAGCCGAATTTGATGGTAAAAAAGAACCTTGGTATTTATTGTTCAAAAACGAAACGCACAATCACCCTACAGAAATTGAACCTTTTGGTGGTGCTTCTACTTGTTTGGGAGGCGCAATTAGAGACCCTTTGTCTGGTAGAGCTTTTGTTTTCCAAGCGATGAGATTGACGGGTGCTGCAGATGTTTTAGAACTTATTTCTGAAACTTTACCAGGTAAATTGCCGCAAAGAACTATTTCTAAACAAGCGGCAAATGGTTATTCTTCTTACGGAAATCAAATTGGCTTGGCTACAACTCACGTTTCAGAAATTTATGACGAAGGTTACAAAGCGAAGAGAATGGAAGTTGGTTTTGTAGCAGGTGCAGTTCCAAAATCTTGGGTTCGTAGAGAAAAACCAGCATTTGGAGATGTGGTAATTGTTTTAGGTGGTGCAACAGGAAGAGATGGAGTTGGCGGTGCAACGGGAAGTTCTAAAGAGCAAGACGAAACTTCAATTCATACCATGAGTTCTGAGGTGCAGAAAGGAAATGCAGTGGAAGAACGCAAAATTCAAAGATTGTTTAGGAATCCAGAAGTAACGAAATTAATTAAAAAATCAAATGATTTTGGAGCGGGTGGAGTTTCGGTGGCGATTGGCGAAATTGCTGATTCACTGGAAATTAACCTCGATGTTTTACCTTTGAAATATGAGGGTTTGAATGGAACTGAACTCGCGATTTCGGAATCTCAAGAAAGAATGGCAGTAGTGATTGAAGCCCACGATAAAGAAAAATTTATTAAATTCTGTGAAGCAGAAAATATAAAAGCCGTTGAAGTAGCAAAAGTTACCGATTCTGGAAGAATGCAAATGTTCTGGAACGGACAAAAAATTGTAGATTTATCCAGAGCCTTTCTAGATACAAGTGGTTGTGCAAAGAAACAAGACGCTAAAATATCTCACTTACAAGAAGTTAACTCAAAATCTATTGAGTTTAACGAAGAGAATTTCTACAAAATTTTAGCAGAAAAAAATACCGCTTCTCAAAAAGGGTTGGTAGAAATGTTTGATTCTACGGTGGGAGCAACTACAGTGGCACTTCCTTTTGGTGGGAAATATCAAACTACAGAAACTGAAGGTTGTGTGCAGACATTACCTATTCTCAATGCTGAAAATATAGAAACGGTTTCTTATGCAAGTTGGGGTTTTGATGCTGAAATTTCCAAGCAAAATTCCATGATTGGAGCAAGTTTAGCCGTGGTAGAATCGGTGGCTAAAATTGTAGCAATGGGCGGAAATTTCAGAAATATCAGACTGAGTTTTCAGGAATATTTTGAAAAATTAGGCAATAATCCAGAAAAATGGGGCAAACCATTAGCCTCACTTTTAGGTGCTTATGATGCACAAATGAACCTTGGTTTAGCGGCAATTGGTGGTAAGGATTCTATGAGTGGGACGTATCAAGATATCAATGTTCCGCCAACCTTAATTTCATTCGCTTGTGCTGATGGTAAAAAATTAAACACCATTTCTCCAGAGTTCAAAAAATCGGGAAATTTTATTTATCATTTCCATCATCAATTGCAAGAAAATGGATTGCCAAATTATCAAAATTTAATCGAAGTTTTTGATTATATTCATCAAGGGATTCAGGACAAAAAAATCGTTTCTGTGAAAACCATTAAAGATGGTGGAGTTGCAGTTGCGTTAGCGAAAATGAGTTTTGGAAATCTTCTCGGTGCAGAAATTTCTATCGATGAAAAATTCTTAATCGAAAAAAATATTGGAGGTTTAGTAATAGAATCTACAGATAAATTAGATAGTGATTTACTTCAATTAATAGGTGAGGTTAAAAATTTAAATATAATCAAAATCAATAATTTAGATTTTGAAATCAATAAATTACTTGAAGTGAATTTTGGAACATTTGAAAATTTATTTCCAACTAAAGAAAAGAAAAGAATTCAAATTGATTTTGACGAAAATCTAAACGGAACAGAGAAAAAATCTATCAATATTATTTCTCATAAAATAGGTTCGCCTAGAGTTTTTGCTCCAATTTTCCCAGGAACCAATTGTGAGTACGAAACGCAAAATGCTTTCAGAAAAGAAGGTGCATTAGTAGATAGTTTGCCTCTGAAAAATTTAACCCATCAGTTGCTTGATGAAAGTATAGAAGCTTGGGTAGAAAAAATTAAACAATCACAAATTCTAGTGTTCTCAGGAGGCTTTTCGGCAGGTGATGAACCAGACGGTTCGGCTAAATTTATTGTGAATGTTTTGAAGAATGAAAAAATGAAAAATGAAGTTCACGAATTGCTTTCCAGAGACGGAATGATTTTGGGAATTTGCAACGGTTTTCAGGCTTTGGTAAAATCTGGTTTGCTTCCTTACGGTGAAATCAGAGATTTAGATGAAACATCTCCAACTTTAGCGCACAATGCTATCGGAAGACACATTTCTCAGATGGTTGATGTAAAAGTAATTAATGATGATTCTCCTTGGTTAAAGGGAATGAAAGGCAAGGTTTATACCATCCCGATTTCTCACGGTGAAGGTAGATTCATGGCTTCGGAAGAAGTGCTACTGGATTTGTACAAAAAAGGTCAGATTGCTACGCAATACATTGACACAGATGGAAATGTAGCGCATGGAATGCCTTTTAATCCTAATAATTCTCTTTTTGGGATTGAAGGAATAACCAGCGAAAGTGGTAAAATTTTTGGTAGAATGGGGCATCCAGAACGTTTTACAAACGGATTGTTCAAGAATATCCCAACTGCCAATTATCACAATATTTTCAAAAATGGTGTTGAATATTTTAAGTAAAAATTTAAAATTTAAGAATTCATAAAAATAAATCAGTTTAAAAATAAAAATCTCAATAAAATGACTAAAGGTGAAATGCTTTACGAAGGAAAAGCAAAACAAGTTTTCGCAACAGAAGTTGCAGATGAAGTAATTGTAAGATTCAAAGATGATGCTACTGCTTTTAATGCACAAAAACGTGGAAGCTTCGATTTGAAAGGAGAAATGAATAACGCTATTACAACGCTTATTTTTGAATATCTTCAAGAAAAGGGAATTCCTACACATTTCATCAAACAATTGAATGAAAGAGAACAATTGGTGAAAAAAGTGAGTATTATTCCGTTGGAAATGGTGGTAAGAAATTATGCGGCAGGAAGTATGGCACAAAGATTAGGCGTAGAAGAAGGCATTAAATCTCCTGTTACTATTTTTGATATTTGCTACAAAAAAGACGAATTGGGAGATCCTTTGATTAATGATTATCACGCAATTTTCCTTGGAGCTGCTACCAAGTCAGAGCTAGAAGAAATGTATGCGCTTACAGATAAAATTAATGAACTATTGAAAGAATTGTTCGATAAGATGAACATCATTTTGGTAGATTTCAAAATCGAATTAGGAAAAACATCTGATGGTAAAATTATTCTAGCAGACGAAATTTCTCCAGATACTTGCAGACTTTGGGATAAAGATACCATGAAAAAACTCGATAAAGATAGATTCAGACGTGATTTGGGCGAAGTTACTGAAGCGTATGTAGAAATCTATGAAAGATTGAAAAAAGCTCTTGGAAAGTAATTGGTATCTAGTATTTAGTAATTGGTATCTAGTAATTGGTATTTAGTATTAAGTTTTAAAAAATAAATTTTATGCACAATTATAAAAAACTGAATGTATGGATTTCATCAATTTCCCTTGTTAAAAATATATATAATTTAACCATAAAATTTCCGAAGGAAGAAATGTTTGTTTTGACTCAACAATTAAGAAGAGCTGCAATTTCAATTCCTTCTAATATTGCTGAAGGTGCGGGTAGGAATTCAAACGCTCAGTTTAAGAATTTTTTACAAATTTCAATTGGTTCTTGTTTTGAAGTAGAAACTCAATTAATTATTTCAAAAGAATTAGAATACATTTCAGAAGAAGAACTAGAGACCATTTCTAAAGAATTAGATTCAATAATGAAAATGAATCATAATCTCCAAAAAACGTTGTAATGAAATTAGAATTTCAAAATTATTCAACTATATCCAAATATGCTTTTGAAAATCGTTATAATGATTTTCAAAATACCAAATACCAAATACCAAATACCAATTACCCATTTGATAAAATGGAAGAAGAATGCGGTATTTTTGGCTTGTATTCTGATAATGAGGTAGATACGTTCTCACTTTCTCAGTTCGGGTTGTTTGCTTTGCAGCATCGTGGTCAAGAAGCTTGCGGTATTTCTGTTTCTTCTCAAGGTAAAATTATTACCGTAAAAGATGAAGGTTTGGTGTTGGATGTTTTTAAAACCATTCCAAATCCTGAAGCATTATTGGGAAATGCAGTGATTGGTCATACTCGTTATACCACAGCTGGAGATAAAAAAACCTATAATTTTCAGCCATTTTTTGCAAAAAATGAGTACGACCAAATTATTTTGTCGATTGCTCATAATGGTAATTTAACCAATGCGCAAGAACTCAAAGCAGAATTAGAGGCGGAAGGTGTAGTTTTTAAAGCAACTTCAGATTCTGAGGTGATATTGAGATTGATTCAGAAAAATCTGGATTTAGGATTGCGGGGTGCGATAAAAGCAACCATGGAAAAAATAGAAGGCGCTTATTCCGTTGTAGGAATGACCAGAAATAAATTTTTTGCATTCAGAGATTTTCACGGAATTCGTCCTTTGGTTTTAGGAGCGATAGATGAAAAAACTTTCGCTTGTGCTTCTGAAACTTGTGCATTAGATGCTGTAGGAGCACAATATGTAAGAGATATTCTTCCAGGTGAAATTGTTTACACTTCTGAGCATCACGAAGGTTTACAGAGTTTCTTGGTTAAAGAAAATTGCGAAAGAAGAATCTGTGCTTTTGAATATATTTATTTTGCAAGACCTGATACTACTTTAGAAGGGATTAATGTACATGAAATCCGAGAAAAGTCTGGTGAAAAAATTTGGGAACAAGCTCCTGTGAAAGCAGATGTGGTCATTGGAGTTCCAGATTCGGGAGTTCCTGCTGCAATTGGCTACTCTAAAGCTTCTGGAATACCATTTAGACCGGTTTTAATTAAAAACAGATACATTGCAAGAAGTTTTATTGTTCCGTCTCAGGAAATGAGAGAAAGAGTAGTGAATTTGAAATTGAATCCTATTGTTGCTGAAATCAAAGGCAAGTCAGTGGTCATTATTGATGATTCTATTGTAAGAGGAACAACTTCTAAACGATTGGTGAAAATTTTAAGAGACAGTGGAGCAAAAGAAATTCATTTCAGAAGTGTTTCTCCACCGATTATTGCGCCATGTTTCTTAGGAATTGATACGCCGAAAAAAGATGATTTAATCGCCGCAAATATGTCTGTGGAAGAATTAAAAGATTATTTGGGAGTAGACAGTTTAGAATTTTTGAGCATTGATAATTTAAAAGTAATTTTAGGTTCTTCTGACCATTGTTTCGGGTGTTTTACAGAAAAATATCCGGTAAATAAACCAAAAGAAACGCATTTGTTTGATTAGTTTTAAATTTAAATAAATAGAAAAACTCGAGAATTTCTCGAGTTTTTTTTTGGTAATGATAGGTTGTATGTATGAAAGTGTTAGTGTTCTAAAAGTTGAAATCAAGACCTACTTGCAAGTTATTATTCTTAGAATTGCTTAAGAAATAATCGGTTACGTTTCCATCTTTTCCAATTCCTGTTAAACCGAATGTATAACGAGCATTGATGCCTAAATTTTCATTGATTTTAAGTCCAGCACCAACTCCAGCACCTACGTTGAATCGGTTTAAATAATCCATGTTAATATCTGTAGAAGGCGTGATAATGGTGTTTAAACTTTGGTTTGCCGAAAGCATGTAGCTAAACTCTGGTCCAACTTCTAAATATAAATTACTCGGTAAATTATACTGTAGCATAATCGGTAATGATAGATAATCTAGTTTGGTTGTGGTAGAAACTTGGCCAATAATTCCTCCAAAATCATATAAATCGGTTTTTGCGCCCATTTGGTTGTACACCAATTCTGGTTTAATGCTGTAAGATTCTGTAATCGGGAAAGTAGCGGTTACACCTACATAAAATCCAGTTTTCATTTTCGTGTCTACTGCGGTAGAAGTATTAGAAATATCTGATAAGTTAAGACCTGCTTTTACTCCAAATTGTTGAGCAAAAGAAAGTGAACTTGCTAAAACGGTTAATCCCAAAAATATTTTTTTCATAATCTTTTTATTTATCTTAATTAAATAATTGTTTAATGTTTTCATATTTCCAAAGAGCATGCCAAAAATGCAACCGAATTATCAAGTATCTGATTTACAGCGCTAAAAAAGCCGAAGATCATTCTTCGGCTTTTATTTTTTCATCAAGTGTTCTTTCATTAGAACTTTATGTTTAAACCAACTTGAAAAGCATTGTTTTTGTTTTTCGCGTCAGTTGAAGGTCCTGATTCTTTAGTGATATCACTGAAACCAGCTACATATCTTGCGTTAAGTCCTACATTTTTAGAAATGTCAAATCCTAAACCTAGACCAACTCCCATGTTGAAGCTATTGAAGTCATCTTTATTCAATTCTGTTACGCTTGTTGATGATCCATCATCAAATTTTTGTTTAGCACCAACTAAAAATCCAAATTCTGGACCTGCTTCTAGATAAAACTGTGGAGTAGCTTTATATTGGAACATTACTGGTACTGCTACGTAATCTAAATTAAGGGTAGAGGAATAAGTAGTTCCTAATACGGTAGAAGATACTTTAGAACCTAAATTGTTATATAAAACTTCTGGTTGAATGCTGAATGATTCTGATACTGGAACGTTCATGAAAACACCTGCGTAGTAACCTACTTTTGATTTAGTGTCATCAAATCCTTCGTCTGAAATAGTTGAAACGTTCATACCTGCTTTTGCTCCGAATTGCTGTGCAAATGTTAATGAGCTTACTGCTACTGCAGCGGTTAAAAATAATTTTTTAATCACGGTTTTTTTGTTTCCGTTTTTGAGTGATTGAATCTTTGATTTCATAATTTTAAATTTTTTGTTCTTATTAATTTCTAATTTCTAATTTTTAAGTTTTATGTTTTTGTCTTTGCAAAGTTTCAATTTTTGTAAAAGCTTCTTGTTATAAAATTTTAAACAATTGTTTCAAAATTTTTGCTCCACACTTGTAAGCTTTATTAAAACTGAAAAGTTGTTCAGATTTCTAAGGCAAAGTTGTAGCATTTCTTAAAATTTTATTTTACAAAATTTTCATTGTTTTTTACAGAATTCCATAAAAAAAAGTTTGGCCAAAGCCAAACTTTCAAATATGTTGCCAAAAAACCTTTTGTTAAAGGGTTTTTGTTATGTTATGCATTGATGTTTCTGTAGTAATCTAAAGCTTGTTCTATATGCTCTTGACTTACTTTGTAATCATAGTTGCATTTGCCTAAACCTTCTAGAATAGAGAAATTAATCTTTCCATGGTCATTCTTTTTGTCATTAAGCATCAGTGAGATAATCTCTTCATTCCTAAATGCAGAAATCGAAATATATGGATAGTATTTTTGAATATTTTCAATAATGTGTTGTGCTTTTTCTGGCGAAATAAGATTCTCTAACTCCGAAATTTTAGTTTCGATAATCATTCCCAGCGCTACCGCTTCACCATGTGGAATGACGTGGTGTGTTTTTAGGCAAAGACTTTCTACAGCGTGACCAATAGTGTGACCAAAGTTTAAAATTTTTCTAAGACTTTTTTCTTTGTAATCTTTTACCACCACATTTTCTTTAATCATCATAGAGTTTTCGATGTGTGGAGCAATGTTTTCGGGAAAAAGTTCTTCTATGGTAATGAGATCATTCCAGTGAGAAACATCTGCAATTAAACCATGTTTCAGCATTTCTGCAAAACCACTTCTTAACTCTACAAAGTCCAGCGTTTTTAAAAATTCTGGATAAACCAAAATATGCTCTGCTTCTGCAAATGTTCCTACAATATTTTTAAGATATTGATGGTCTATTCCTGTTTTTCCTCCAATAGAAGCATCACACATCGCTAAAAGTGTAGTAGGAATATTGATAAAAGAAATTCCTCTCTTATAAGTAGAAGCTACGAAACCGCCTAAATCGGTAATCACGCCACCTCCTAAATTGAGAAGCAATGATTTCCTGTCTGCTTCAAAATCTGATAAAATCTCCCAAAGTTGTACCACGGTAGAAATATTTTTAGCATCTTCTCCTGATTCTATTTCTATGATTTCAAAGTGAATATCGGTATCTAGATTTCCTAAAAGTGTAGGAAGGCAATGTTGATGAGTGTTTTCGTCTACCAATATAAAAATCTGACTTGGATTTTTATCTTCTATATAAGTATTAAGTGCTGAAAATTCTGAGTCTAAAATAGAAAGCATGCTAAAAATTTTTGCAAAAATAACAATAAAAAGCACACCAAATTTTTGGTGTGCCGTGATTTTTGTCTTGTATAACAAAATTATTCTATACAAATGTTTAATTATTAGACCTGTAAAAATCATTTAATTTATATTTTAGTAATTCCATAACAATCATTAAATTTGGGCGTCAAATAATTATATATGTCAATTTTCAACGATACTAAAATTGCTTTTGCTGAAAAGTCAACAGCGCAACTAGAAAAAGCCAAGTGGATGTTTACCGCTATTAAATATCCAAGTCTTACGAGTGTGGGAATTAACGTTTTGAATTTCACCATTAAAAACAATTTTCCTTTGGTAACAGATTTAGTGAAAACTACACTGTTTGAGCAATTCTGTGGTGGCGAAACGCGTGAACAAAGCATGAAAGTGGTAGACAAAATGTTTACGCATCATGTAGGAAGCATTTTTGATTATGCCATCGAAGGAAAAGAAGAAGAAGCGGCTTTTGACATAACTTGTGAAGAAATTAAAGAAAACATAAAATTTGCAATAGGTAATCCTGCTATTCCTTTTGTGGTTTTTAAACCAACAGGTTTTGGTAGATTAGACTTGTATGCAGATGTTTCAGCGGGAAAAGAATTGACCAGTTCTGAAAAAGAAGAATGGCAACGTGTAAGAAATCGTTATGAAGAGGTTTGCAAAATGGCGTACGAAAATAAAGTAATTCTGATGATTGATGCAGAAGAATCTTGGATGCAAGATGCAGTAGACCATTTGGTGAACGAGATGATGGAGAAATACAACAAAGAGAAAGCCTACATCTGGAATACGATCCAAATGTACAGAACGGGAAGATTAGAATACATGGCTCAAGATTTAGAGCGTGCAAAATCTAAAAACTACTTCTTGGGATATAAATTTGTTCGTGGTGCATACATGGAAAAAGAAAGAGAACGCGCTGCGGAAAAGAACTACCCAGACCCAATTCAGCCAACAAAAGAAGCTACGGATGATAATTATAATGCAGCAGTAGATTTTGTTTTAGAAAATTTAGATAGAGTAGCAGCGTTTTTTGGGACGCATAATGAGAAATCTACAGAATTGGCGATGGACAAAATGCAAGCCAAAGGTTTACCTCATGACCATGAAAATATCCATTTCGGGCAGTTGTACGGAATGAGTGATAACATTACCTATTACCTTGGCGAAAACAAATACAACGCTGCAAAATATCTTCCTTATGGTACTGTAAAAGACGTAGTGCCTTATCTTACCAGAAGAGCACAAGAAAATACATCAGTTGCCGGACAAACTGGTAGAGAGCTTTCACTCCTTAAGAAAGAATTACAACGAAGAAAAGGAAATTAATTTTTTAGCTGCCAAAGAATAACGGTTACATCTTTTTTATAGAAACTTACATATTTCTGTATTGTAAAGGTGTAATGCCTGTTCTTCTTTTAAAAAAAGTTCCGAAAAATGAAGGGTTAAGAAAATTGAACTCTTCTGAAATTTGTTGTACAGATTGATTGGAGCATTTTAATGCTGCTTTTATTCCCATAATAACCATTTCGTCTATTAAATCTGAAGCATTCTTTTTACTCGTCTGTTTTACGATTTTAGAAAAATATTTAGGTGTGACATTGAGTTTGTCAGCATAAAATTTTATACTTCGTTCTTTTTTATAGTAAATGAAAAGAAGAGAATAAAAATTTTTATAAAGTGTTTCTTGGCGATTTTTGAATTTTATTTCAGATGAAATTTTATCCTGATAGAAATCTACGACCATATAGCATAAGGCATATAAGAGGTTTTTTGTTACTTCGCTTTTATGCAGTTTTTGCTTGGTGCAATGGTAAGCTAACACTGAGTATAAATCCGAAATCTCTTGAAAATCATCGTCTTTTAAAATTAAACTCGGAGAATTATTGAATATTTCCCCAATATTAGTTATATCTTTTGTTAAAGGTAAATCAGCAACCACATCATATTGAAAAAGTAAAATATCTAATTCTAAATTTTCTCCATACTCCAGCATTTCTACTATATAATTTGGTGTTAATATAATAACTGCGTTTTTTGATATTGTAACTTCATCCAGATTGATTCGTATGCGCGCATCTCCGTTTCTAACAAGCAATAGGGTTATTTCCTCAACAAAATATGGACTGTTAGGCGTTTTTAAACTCTCCTTTACAAGAAAAGCTTCTCTAGATATTGCAATACCATTCTTGTCCGAAATAAGTTCTATTTCTTTTTCTAAACTAGCTGTCGAAATAATATTGAATGAGTGTTCCATATATTGTTTTAATTACAAAATTACTAAAAAAGCGGATAAATGAACATTTTTATAGGGAATAAGAAACACGTTTTTTTGTAAATAAAAATCAACTTTGCAACTTATTTGTATAACATAAATTTTATTATTAAAAATGAAAAACAAAAAAAATATCGCAAAATATGCACTAGTATTTTTTCTTCCTATTGTTATCAATTCTTGCTCTGATAAGGATGAAAATGAAAGTGCTTTGGAAGTGAGCAAAGTAAAAATCATAAATGTAGGAAAAAACACAGAAGATATACGTAACGAATATATAGGAACCGTGGAAAGCAGTAATACAGTAGATGTAAGCTTTCTAACAACAGGAACTATTGAACAATTGTATTTTAGAGAAGGGCAGAACGTGAAAAAAGGACAGTTGATGGCAAAACTTAATACCACTACACTAAATAGTGCCTATTCAGCTTCCGTTTCTACCTTGAGACAAGCTCAGGATGCCTACAGCAGAATGAACGAAATGTACAATAAAGAAAGCCTTCCGGAGATTAAGCTCATTGATGTTAAAACCAAACTTGCCCAAGCTCAATCTGCGGAAATTATGGCTAAAAAGAGTTTAAATGACTCTTATCTTTATGCTCCAGAATCTGGTGTCATCAGTAAGAAAAATTATGAAAACGGGATGAATGTAGTGTTAGGAGCTACAGTTTATACCATTATGAATATTAATAGTGTTGATATCAATATTCCAGTTCCCGAAGGTGAAATTTCTAATTTCGAGAGAGGGCAGTATTGTGATATTAATGTTACAGCATTAGGCAATAAAAGTTTCCGAGGACAGATTATAGAAAAAGGGGTTTCGGCTAATCCTATTTCGCACACCTATGATATTAAAGTAAGAATTTCAAATTCTAATTTTAGTTTAATGCCTGGTATGGTAGTTAAAGCTTATTTTGATAATCCATCACAAGATAATCAAAATGTTGCTAAAATAGTTGTCCCTTTAAAATATGTTCTTCTTGATTATCCTGACAAAAGATTTGTTTGGATAATAGATAAAAATAATAAAGCCCAAAGAAAAGAGGTGGTTTTAGGAGAATTATTAGGGAATAATGTGGAAATAATTTCAGGCTTGCACCAAGGTGATAAGGTGGTTGCCGATGGTTATCAAAATATAAGTTCCGGAAGTGTAGTTTCTGTTATTAAATAATCTAAAGTTTTTAAATGATGAATACAAAGAATAATTTCATTGCTAAAGCGATGAAATATAATAAAATAGTGCTTCTGCTCATTTCTACTTTTATTATTTTCGGAGTGTATGCACTTTTCAAAATGCCGAAGCAAGAGTTTCCTAGTTTTACAATAAGACAGGGTGTAGTAGTGGCTGTTTACCCAGGTGCAACCGCCGAAGAAGTGGAAGAACAAGTGGCAAAACCTTTAGAAAACTATCTTTTTACCTACAAAGAAATAAAGAAAAACAAAACCTACTCTCAATCAAAAGACGGGATATTGTATGTTTTTGTAGAACTGAATGATGATGTAAAGAATAAAACTGAAGTTTGGTCTAAAATTAAATTGGGTTTATCTAATTTCAAAATGCAATTGCCATCTGGTGTTGTAGCTTTGGTTGCAAATGATGATTTTGGAGATACCTCAGCATTACTGATTGCTTTGGAGTCTGATACAAAAACGTATCGTCAGCTCAGAACGTATATGGAAGACCTCGAAAGTCAATTAAGAAGTATAGAATCTGTTTCTAATCTTAGAAGATATGGTGAGCAAAACGAACAAATTAGCATTTATGTGGATAAAGAAAAAATCGCCAGTTATGGTATAAATATTTATAACTTGTATCAGACACTTATGTTTAAAGGTTTTGTAGGACCGGCTGGTAAAATTGACAATCAAAACCTGTCTATACCAATACATATTGATCGCCCTTTTACCTCAGAATATGATTTGCAAGAGCAAATTATTTATTCGGATCCAACAGGAAATCAAATCCGTTTAAAAGATGTGGGGAAAATAGTTCGAGAATATCCTAAAGCTAATACTTATACTTTAAATAATAACCACAAATCACTTATTCTTTCTACCGAAATGCGAGAAGGTTACAATATTGTAGATTATGGTAAATCGGTAAATGAAGTCTTGAAAAAATTTGAGAAAAAACTACCTAATGATGTAAAAGTTTTCCGAATTGCAGACCAACCTCAGGTAGTTGATACTTCTATTCATACATTTTTAAAAGAGCTTGGAATTGCTATTTTGGCAGTGGTTTTGGTAACTTTAGCATTAATGCCAATAAGAGTTGCAGCAGTTGCAGGTTCTACTATTCCTATCAGTATATTTATCACTTTAGCATTAATGTTTGCTTTTGGTATTGAGCTTAATACGGTTACGTTAGCAGCTCTCATAGTTGTTTTAGGGATGATTGTAGATAATTCAATAGTGATTTTGGATGGGTATTTAGAAAAATTAGACGAAGGCATTCCTAGAAAAGAGGCAGCTATACAAAGTGCAGGAGAATATTTTAAAGCGGTTTTGTCTGCAACATTAGCTATTGGTATTACTTTCTTTCCGTTTTTGATTTCTCTTACCGGGCAAATGCGGGATTTTGTAAGCGCTTTTCCTTGGACTGTTCTATTGGCTTTAGGAGTATCTCTTGGCGTAGCGGTTATGTTTGTACCATTTCTTATGTATATTTTTATTAAAAAAGGATTACACGACCCGAACGAAGCTACAGAAACGAAAGGAAAAACCGTAATGGATAGAATACAATCTTTTTATGATTCAATTTTACAAAAGATTTTTAGTTTTCCTAAAGTATCATTTGCGGTTGGTATCTTGATAGCATTATTTGGAATTTTTCTATTTCTAAAAATTCCTATAAAACTTATGCCAATTGCAGAAAGAAATCAATTTGCCATTGAAATTTTCTTACCCAATGGAAGCTCCATCAATGAGACGGAAAAAGTAGCATTAGACCTTCAAAAAAAATTACAAAAAGATAAAAGAATCACTTCTCTTACGCTTTTTATGGGTACAGGTTCTCCTAGGTTTCAGACAACATATGCCCCGAAAATGGGAGGTTCTAACTTTGCACAGTTTATTGTGAATACAAAAAGTTCTGATGCAACGGTAGATATTTTAGATGAAAATGCTAATAAACTAGCCCACTATTATCCCAATGCTTTTGTGAAATTCAAACAATTAGATTATCAGGCTGATGTAGATGCCGATACTGAAATACGTTTAACAGGAAATAACATTGCAGATCTTAAACTTGAAGCGCAAAAGCTACAAAACGAATTTAAAAAATTAGATACTCCTCTAAGAATTTATACCAACTATCAAGAGGTATTGCCAGATGTAACTGTTGCGCTAGATCCTGTAGAATCTAATCGTTTAGGTATTAGTGAAGGTACATTAGGTATTGGCTTGGCATCACGATTTGGAGGTGTTCCTATTACTTCTATTTGGGAAAATGATTATAATGTTCCTGTAGTCCTTAAATCTAGCATAAGTGGTGATAGTTTAAAACCTGGAGACGTTCAAAATGAATATGTTACTGGTTTGTTTTCTCCAGCAGTTCCGCTTCGTCAGGTTGCGAAAGTAAAAACAAATGTACACGAAGGGCAAATTGTAAGAAGAAACGGACTTAGAACTCTATCATTGTATGTAGATTACAAGAGAGGTACAAGAGTAGATTCTGAACAAACAAAAGTGGAAAAAATTGTTAATAAACATTTGAAAGAAATAAACGATAAAGATATTACACTTACTTACGGCGGAATTAAAGAAAATACAGATGAAACATTACCGAAAATTGTAGGGGGATTATTGATTTCTATAGCCATTATTTATTTTATTCTGGTTTTTCATTTCAGAAAAATAAAATTAGCATCACTTGTGTTTTTTTCTACCATTTTTTCTCTTCTGGGCGCTGCTTTAGGATTATTGATAATGGATATGGAATTTAGCTTAACTTCTGTATTAGGATTGGTAAGTCTTATCGGAATTATAGTTCGGAACGGGATTATTATGTATGATTATATAGAAGAATTGCGCCATAAAGAACATAAATCGGTAAAAGAAGCTTGTGATGCTAATTTTATTTTTCATTTCAGAAAAATAAAATTAGCATCACTTGTGTTTTTTTCTACCATTTTTTCTCTTCTGGGCGCTGCTTTAGGATTATTGATAATGGATATGGAATTTAGCTTAACTTCTGTATTAGGATT
>OGVG01000010.1_pt1 | contig 29762 bp, 23 predicted proteins | sample 1575691 | NCBI WGS metagenome assembly OGVG01 (sample SAMN07581545, study PRJEB24739) | freshwater metagenome | reverse complement strand
TCTTCCGATCTGTTTCCCAGTCACGATACACCGGGACCAATTTGCGTGGTTGACAAAAATTCTGTAGACGCTGTTCTAAACGCAGAAAATAACAATTATATTTACATGTGTGCAGACCCAAAAAGAATGGGTTATCATAAATTTACAGACAATGATGTAGAACACGCTGCGAATGCAAAAGCTTATCAAGATTGGCTCAATTCTAAAAACATCACCCAATAAATTAACAAAAATTTAACTTTTTTAAGTTTAACATAATTAAGATTTCTGCGTCTAATTCACAGAAATCTTTTTATTTATTTAAAATAAAAAAAATAATCTGGAGCGAAATCTTGAGCTTCACAACACAAAAATTAATGAAGATGATTCAAACAGAAATTCTAAATTTAATTACAAAAAAAACACTAGGTCTAACACTCGTTCTTTCTGTTGCTGCAATGGCTTTTGCACAAGAAAAACAACAAATTTCAGGTAAAATTGTAGATGCACAAAACAATGCCGTTCCGTATGCTTCTATCTCTTTTAGCAATAAAACCGTAAAAGAAAATGCTGCGCTTTTTAGCGATGCTACCTTAACCGATGAAAAAGGAAACTTTACCATTAATCTAATTCCTGGAAACTACGAAATCACCATTGATGCTGTAGATTTCAAAAAATTAGTGGTTACAAAAAGCATCGGGCAAAATCCTAATTTAGGAAACATCAAAATAGAATCTGAACAACAAGTTACCAACGCTAAAACCAAAGATATAGAAGGTGTAACTCTTACCTCTACTGCAAAACCTTACAAAGTAGAATTAGACAAAAGAACTTATGATGTAAGTGCAGACATTACCACAAAAGGTGGAAATCTTCAAGATGTTTTGCAAAATGTACCTTCAGTTTCAGTAGAAACAGACGGAACTGTTTCTATGAGAGGAAACTCTAATGTAAGATTCTTAATTAATGGTAAACCTTCTTCTATGCTAGGAATTGATGATAATGCAAATGCACTTCAATCTATTCCTGCCGACCAAATAGAAAAAATAGAAGTAATTACCAATCCTTCATCTAAATTTGAATCTGCGGGAACTGCCGGAATCTTAAATATTATTCTTAAAAAGACTAAAAAAACTGGTTTTAATGGTAGCGTAGAAGGAACTCTTGGTTATTTACCAACTACTCGATTAAATACTAATTTAAGCTGGAGAAAAGGAAATTTAACATACTATCTAAATGGTGGTGTTAGCTATAATGAAGGAAAATTTACTTCGAGAAATGACTACGCACTTAACACCAACGTAATATCGCCAATTGCAGGAACACTCCTTAATTCACACCAAGAAAGTGAAACCAATAATTACAACAAATCTTACAACGTAAATACTGGTTTATCTTACGACATCACTCCTAAAACTACAATTAGCTCATCAATCATGTTGAGAGGTTCTAACAGTAACAATGAATCTGATACTGATTATGATGAAAATATCTATGACGGGAATACAAGTGTTTTACAACAAACTAATCGTAATAGTGATGGAAAAGGTAAAAACTTATCTTTTCAAGCAGATGCAGGTCTTGACCATAAAATAGACGACAAAGGTCAATTGATTACATTCGCTGCAAGTTTCCAGACTTCTAATAATGATAGCAACTCTGATATCAAAGAAACTACATCTAATAATACTTCAAGCAATGATGTGAGTGTTCAAAATTCTAAAAACAGAACCATTCTCCTAAAAGCAGATTACGAATTGCCAATTGGTGAAAAATCTAAAATAGAAGCTGGAGCAAGATATGATGCAAATAAAAATGATTACGACTACAATGTTACCAGAAATATTAATGGAGGTACAGCAGCTATTTTACCATTATATACAAGTTTAACTACTTATGATGAGAAAATTTCTGCAGCTTATACTCAGTTTAAGAGTAAAATCAGTGATAAAATTTCTTATCAATTAGGTTTAAGAGTAGAAAACACCAATATTGATTTAAGTTTTGACAGAGCAGATGGATTGAATAAGCAAGTACCAAAAGATTACACCAATGTATTTCCTACAGTTTTCTTAAGTTATGATATTTCTAAAAACAATCAATTCTTATTAAATTATACCGAGAGAATTAGAAGACCAAGATCTTTCTTCCTTATTCCGTTTATGTCTCTAAACAATAACAGAAACTTATTCGAAGGAAATCCAGATTTGAATCCATCATTAGTACATTCTTATGAATTCGGGTATAGTTTACAAAAAAATAAATTTAGCATTACTCCTACTTTATACTATAGAAATACTGTAGATGATATTAAAATGTATCAAGAAAGAACACTTGACGCAAACAACAATACTGTTATTACAACAAAACCTATAAACTTAGGAACAGAACAAACCTATGGTTTAGACCTTAATGCAAGTGTAGATATTACCAAATGGTGGAAAGTAATGGGTAATTTAGATTTATTCGGTTATAAAACTGAAGGTAAATATCAAGGAATAGATTATTCAGGTGATGGCTTCTCTTCTAGAGTAAGACTTACCAATACTTTCAGACCTGATAAAAATACAAGTTTCCAAATTCAATCTTTCTTTAGAGGTGGACAAAAAACTGCAAGTAACGAACAGAAAGCCATGTATGCGGTAAGTTTAGGCGCCAATAGAACAATCTGGAAAGGAAACGGCACACTAAGTTTCAATGTACAAGATATTTTCAATACAAGAGCAAGAGAAACTGAATTCACTACAGAAACTTACACCAACTATTCTTACATGCAAATGATGCCTAGAACATTTACCATTTCATTAAGCTATAGATTTAAACAAGGAGAAAAAGTAGAAAATCAAAAACGTAAAAAAGACATTAACAATAATGACAACGGCGGCGATGATCAAATGCCACCAATGTAATAAAAACAAAATCCGAGAAAATTTCTCGGATTTTTTTATTTATCTAGCTTCGCTTTTTCGGCTTCATAGATTCTTTTTCTTAAATCTGTGGAAGAAAATCGGTGGTCTCTTTTATTGTAATAAATTTCAATTCCTTTTTCTTCGCAATATTGTCTTCCTGTGAAATCTTTGTCTTTATATTCATCACCAATAATTCTCACATCTATCACAAAAGACCTCAAAATATCTTCTAAATCCTGCTCTGTGTAATAGGGAACGATTTCGTCAACTGCATTCACAGCTTTTAGCTGAATATAGCGTTCTACAACCGTTTGAGTAGGTTTGTTTTTAGTAGGTCTGTCATAAGCTGGGTCTAATTGCAGCCCAACAATCAAATAATCGCAAACCGTTTTTGCTTCTTCTAACATCTTGATATGACCTGCATGAAGCAAATCAAAAGATGAAAAAGTAATTCCTATTTTTTGAGTTTTCATAGTATTTTATTTTTCTCTGGTTTCTAAATATTTTTGCCATTGCCAAACGGTTCTGAGTGCTTCTTCTAATGAAGTTTCAGATTTCCAACCGAGTTCTTTTTCAGCTTTATCAGCGTTTGCATAAGCAATGGTAATATCTCCCGCTCTTCTTTCACAAATTTGATAAGGAACAGCTACATCGTTGGCTTTTTCAAAAGCATGAACCACTTCTAAAACCGAACTTCCTTTTCCTGTTCCCAAATTATAAATATCTACCAACGTTTCAGAGTTTTCAGAAATTAATTTCTGCAAAGCTTTTACATGCGCTTTTGCCAAATCTCCTACATAAATATAGTCTCTAATTGCGGTTCCATCTTCAGTAGGATAATCATTTCCCCAAACCGAAAGTTTCTCACGAACTCCAGCTGCAGTTTGCATCACATAAGGAACCAAATTATTCGGAATTCCGATAGGCAATTCTCCTAATTTCGCAGATGGATGCGCACCAATTGGATTAAAATACCTCAACAAAGTCACTTTTTTCTGATGAGCGATTGCAAAATCTTTCAGAATTTCTTCGCCCATTTGTTTGGTTTTTCCGTAAGAAGATTCAGGTAATTTTAAAACTGTTTCTTCGTCGATTGGCATTTTATCCGCTTGTCCGTAAACCGTACAACTTGAACTAAAAATGAAATTAGAAATATTTCTTTCTTTCATTTCTTGCAAAAGATTTAGGAGCGAAAATAAATTATTTTCATAATAATCAATGGGCTTTTCTTGAGATTCACCCACTGCTTTATACGCTGCAAAATGAATACAACCTTCGATTTTGTGAGCATCAAAAACTTGCTTCAGTAATTCCTTTCTTTTTAAATCAAAAGGATAGAAAATGGGTTTTTTGCCCGTGATTTCTTCAATATTTTTAAGGATAAATTTTTCGGTATTGGATAAATCATCAATGATGACTACTTCAAAATTATTGTTAAGAAGTTCTACCACAGTATGAGAACCTATATATCCTAATCCGCCTGTTACGAGTATTGTCATGATTATTTTGTTATGTTTTCAGAATTATAATTAGACTTATTTCATAAACTCCAATACAGAATCCGTAATAAACTTCAATTGCTCCTCTTCTAATTCTGTGTGCATTGGTAAAGAAATCACTTGGTCTAATAATTTATCTGTGTTAACAAAATCTGCATCATTAGACTCTTGGTAATAGGCTTTTTGTTTTCTCAAAGCCACTGGATAATAAATCATCGCTGGAATTTCTTTTTCAGCTAAAAACGCTTGTAATTCGTTTCTTTTTCCGTTTAAAATTCTAAGTGTATATTGATGGAAAACGTGTGTAGAGTTTTCTGATCTTTTCGGTGTTAAAATATTAGGATGATTCGCAAAAGCTTTGTCATAATAATCTGCCGCACTTCTTCTTGCAGCATTATAAGAATCCAAAAGCGGAAGTTTCACTCTTAGAACCGCAGCTTGAACACTGTCTAATCTAGAATTTACGCCTACTTCATCGTGATAATAACGCTTGTACATTCCGTGGTTTACAATTCCACGCATTTTGTACGCTAATTCGTCATCATTGGTAAAAATAGCACCACCATCTCCGTAACAACCTAAATTTTTGGATGGAAAGAAACTTGTGGTACCGATAGTTCCCATTGTTCCAGATTTTTTAACCGTACCATCAGAAAAAGTGTAATCTGCACCAATTCCTTGACAGTTATCTTCTACTACGAATAAATGATGCTCTTTTGCTACTTCTAAAACGGCTTCCATATTAGCACATTGTCCGAACAAATGCACAGGAATAATCGCTTTCGTTTTTGGAGTAATCGCAGCTTTTAATTTTTCAATATCAATATTGAAAGTATCATAATCTACATCTACCAAGACAGATTTTAATTTCAAAAGATGTACTACTTCTACTGTAGCCGCAAAAGTGAAATCCGCAGTAATAACCTCATCACCTGGTTGTAAATCTAGCGCCATCAAAGCTATTTGCAATGCATCTGTACCATTAGCACAAGGAATCACATGTTTTACACCAAGATATTGCTCTAATTCTTTTTGAAAATTCTGAACTTCTGGACCATTAATGAATTGTGCACTTTGCATCACATTGAGCACTTTTTCGTCTACTTCATTTTTTATTTTTTGATACTGACTTTGTAAGTCAACCATTTGGATTTTTTTCATTTCTAAAAATTTTAGCAAAAATACGGAATTTGTAAGGAAAAATAAGTGAATTTTTTAAAATACATATTGTCGAAATATTTTAAATTCGTAGAAAATTTTTAAACGATGAAAAAAATCATTCATTTATATTTTCTCTTCTTTTTTAGTTTTGTTTTTTCGCAAACAGAATTGGTATTTGTTTATTTTAAAGACAAACCAAATGCATCTGCTTTTTTAGCCAATCCTCTTTCAGAATTATCACAAAAAGCCATTGACAGAAGAAGTAATCTAGGAATATCTATTACCGCTCAAGATGCACCAATAGAACCAGCATATATTCAGAATATACAAAATTTGGGATTTACAGTTAATGATAAATCAAAATGGCTCAATGGTGTTGCCGTGATTGCTACAGCAGCTCAAATTGCACAATTACAAGCCGAACCTTATGTATTAAAAGTTGAAAGTTTTGTTAAAAATAATCTTTCTGGAAAAACCGCCAAAAAAGAAAAATTTACTAAAAATTTATCTTCTAAAATAAGTTTCAATTATGGAAACTCTTTAGCTCAAATAGATCAAGTTAATCTTAGAACGCTTCATGTACAAGGTTTTACAGGTACTGGAGTTTCCATTGCAATCATAGACACAGGATTTCCTACCGTAAATACAGGTTCTGCTTTTGCGAGAATGAGAAATAATGGCCAAATAAAGGATGTTTATAATTTTATCTCAAAAAATACAGATGTTTACAACACTTCTCTCAATAATCACGGAACCAATTGCTTAGGAATAATCGGAGGTTATCTTGACGGAACTTTTGTGGGAGCAGCTCCAGATGCAAGTTTTTATTTATATGCAACGGAAGTGGGCGATGAAGAAATTCCAGAAGAAGAATTATATTGGATTCAAGCAGCAGAAGAATCTGACAGAAAAGGAGTTGATATTATTTCTACCTCTTTAGGTTATGCAGATTTTTTTGATGACAGCCGTTATGATTATTCTTATTCTCAAATGAATGGAACCACTTCATTTATTGCAAGAGGTGCACAAATTGCTTCAGAAAAAGGAATAATAGTAGTAGTGGCTGCAGGAAATGAAGGAAACCAAACATGGAAATATATTTCTACACCTGCTGATAATGAAAATGTTTTTACGATAGGCGCAGTAGATTATTTAGGAAATCCGTCTGTTTTTACTTCTTACGGACCAAATTCTGTAGGAAAAGTTAAACCAGATGCTTCAGCAAGAGGTACAAGCACCTATTATACTTACAACAATGCTTCTTACTATGGCAACGGAACTTCGTATGCTACTCCACTTTCGGCTGGTGGAATTGCATGTTTGCTACAAGCTATACCAAGTTCTACCAATAGAAATATGATTAAAAATAATCTTAGAACTACTTCTTCTTTGGCGCCGAATTATTCGAATCAACTAGGTTATGGAGTGTTAAATTTTGGGCAAGTTCTTTTATCTTTCCTAAAAACAAATGAGTTTTATTCACAAAATAAGGCAATTGTATATCCTAATCCTGCAAAACAAGAAATCAATATTTCTTCTAAACAAAAAATTGAAAAAATATCTGTTTATAATAGTTTAGGACAATTTTTATTCGACTCAAAAACCAATCAAATTAATATTGAGAAATTAGAAAAAGGACTGTATTTTTTAAAAATTAAAACCTCTTCTTCTGAAACTGTAGAAAAGTTCATCAAAGAATAATAAAAATAAACTCTAAAAAAGCCTTCAGAAAATCTGAAGGCTTACTTTTTACTTGACTCTTTTTACTTGGCTCTTCTATGCCGAATTTCTACTCGCATTAATATTACCGAAAAGTGAACGAGTTACCAATTTTTCGAGCACATCTCTATCTCCTTCGTTTTTCTGTAATTTCATGAGTGCATACTGCTGAATACTCAACAACGGAAGCACTATTTTTTCTCTAATTTTCACAGATTTTCTTCCTACAGGTTCTTCTTCCATCAAACTATGGAAACCTGTAATTTCGAACATCATTTCTTTAGACAATTCATACTCACTGAACAAAACTTGCCAAAACGCCCCAAATTTAGGATGATTTTTCATATAATACGTAAGCGGAAAATAAGATTTATTCATCGCCATCATAGAATTAAGCACCAATGTTTTAAAGAAATCAGAATTTCTAAATAAATCTTTTACTTCTTCTATTCTACCTTCGTCTTTTAATTTTTTAATTGCAGTTCCAAAACCAAAAAACCCTGGTACATTTTGCTTTAATTGGCTCCAACTTCCCACAAACGGGATGGCTCTTAAATCCTCAAACTTCAATTCATTTCCTGCGCCACGTTTGCTCGGCCTACTTCCTATGTTGGTTTTCCCGTAATATTGAAGCGTACTTATTTCTTGCAAGTAAGGTACAAACAGCGGATTTTCCTTTAAATCAACATATTTCACATAACTCAATTCTGCTAATTCTTCGATTAAAGTTCTTTCTTTTTCGGTTAAATCTTTTTTGTGATTTTTAAAAACTTCATTCTCGATTCCAGCAGTCAAAAGTTGCTCAAAATTATATTTTGCTTGATCTTTATTTCCAAAAACCGAAGTAATGGTTTGACCTTGAATCGTCAATTCTATTTTGTTATTGGCAATTGTTTTTCCTTGACTTGCGTAGAACTGGTGCGTTTTACCACCACCACGAGCTGGAGGTCCACCTCTACCGTCAAAGAAAATTACTTTTACATCATTCTCTTCAGAAACTTTAGAAAGTCTTTCTTTAGTAGCATAAATTTCCCAATTGGCTTTTAAATAGCCACCATCTTTCGTTCCATCAGAAAAACCGAGCATAATCGTTTGTTCTCTTTTTCTCTTTGCCAAATGTTTTTGATAAACTTCATCATTGTATAAATCCTGCATCACTTTTTCTGCATTCGCAAGACCTTCCATGGTTTCAAAAAGCGGAACAATATCTATGTTGATGTCTTTATCTTCATAACCACACACTTTGAATAAAGCGAAAACATTCATCACATCTTCTACTGTATCAGAATTAGAAATAATGTAACGGTGCATTCCTCTTTCGCCATTTTTGGCCTGAATTTCCTTAACATTGATGACACTTTTCAGCGTTTCTCGGATGATTTCATCTTCGAAATCATTCGGATTAGCCTTAATATGTTCAGAAATCAAGATATTTACTTTTTCAGAATTAGTAAGTGATGCAAAATCTTGTTTAGAATATTTTATCACCAATTCATCTATCACTTTTTGGTGAATTCTACTGTCTTGACGAATATCTAAAGTTGCAAAGTGAGTTCCAAAAATCTTAACTCGGTCTCTGTAATCTACTAAAATATTGGTAAAAAGTCCATTATGTTGAGTTTTGAGAATATGTTCTGCTTCTGATAAATATTTTAGAATCGTTTCACTTGAAATAGAATTTTCGTTTTTGAAAATATTATTGTACAATTCATTGCTTAGTTTTTCTAAAACTTCTGAAACGCCCCTAAAACTTAATCTTCTTCTTAAATCTTTTAAATGATTGTAATAATTTTTGAGAATAGAATTTCTGAGTTCATTGGCAACTTTTAGCGTAACATCTGCTGTCACAAAAGGATTCCCGTCTCTGTCTCCTCCTGGCCAAAAACCTAATTGAAAAACGTCTTGATGAATATCAAAAGATTCACTTCCGAAAGATTGTTTCAGTTTTTTATACAATTCACCAATCGTGTCATAATACACATATCTCAAGTAGAAAATAATGCTTAATGCTTCATCTAGCGGAGTTGGTCTCTCTTTATTTACAAAAGGAGTTTTCCCTAACTGCTGAAGTAAAAGGTCTATTTCATTGATATCATCTTTTAAAATAGCAGAACGCAAATCATGCAAAATTCTTTGTACAGCATTCGGATAAAACTGTGTAGGGTGCGCTGTAAAAACCACTTTTACGGCAAAATCTTCTAACTTTTCGCGAACTTTTCCTAATTTATGCTCTTGCAAAGCTCGTTCATGCAACTGCATTACCGTTCCAGCATCACTTTCTGAATGCAGTTGTTGAAAAGCAGCATCTTCTATACTGTCAAAAAGCACTACTTGCCTTTCGATATATTGAATAATCTTAAAAAGCAGTTCCTGCTTCTGTTCTTCTGTAGTAACTTCTGTATGTTTTTTGAAGAATTCTTCAACAATTTCTTCGGGAGATTTCCCTTCTTCGTAACCATCTCTACTTTCTTCATAAAGAAACGGCAAAAGCATTCCGATGTTGGTCATTTTATCATACGGAAGACTCATAAATAGACTGTTGTAAATCTGAAACTTAGTCTCTACAACCTGTCGGAATTTTTCTAATCGGGCTTCATTTATCATATAACAAATTTAGGAAAAACTCTTAAAATTACACCTACTATTGAATATTTCTATGTTAACTTTATATGAAATTTTAATTTTTATCATTTCCAAATTCGTAATTTTGAAGAAAAATTTTACGAATATGTTAAACTTTGAATTTAAAAATCCTACAAAAATTATTTTCGGTAAAGGTGAGATTGCAAAAATCTCTAGAGAAATCCCGAAAACAGAAAAGATATTGGTACTCTATGGTGGTGGGAGCATAAAATCTAATGGTGTCTATGACCAAGTAAAAGCAGCATTAGAAGGCTACAACTGGGAAGAATTCGGTGGAATTCCTGCAAATCCAGAATACGAAGTTTTATTAGAAGCTTTAAAAATCATTAAAGAAAAAAACATCACTTACATGTTAGCAGTAGGTGGTGGTTCTGTAATTGATGGAGTGAAATTCCTTTCTGCAGCAGCCAATTATGAAGGAGAACCTTGGGATATTTTAAAAAATGGAATTAGAACAGAAGAAGGAAAAGGTTTACCATTTGCTTCTGTACTTACGCTTCCTGCAACAGGTTCTGAAATGAATTCTGGCGCCGTAGTTTCTAGAAGAGAAATCGGTCAGAAATTAGGAATGGGAGGTCCTGGTTTATTCCCACAGTTTTCTATTTTAGACCCAGAAGTGATTCGTTCAATCCCTAAAAAACAAATTGCAAACGGAATTACAGATGCTTACACTCACGTTTTAGAGCAATATATGACCGTAAAAACTTCTGCTACACTTCAAGACCGTTTTGCTGAAAGCATTTTACAAACTTTACAAGAAATTGCTCCAAAAATGATGGAAGAAGAATTCGATTATGATTCAGCTGCTAATTTTATGTGGAGTTGTACCATGGCTTTAAATGGATTGATTCAAAAAGGAGTCATTTCTGACTGGGCAATTCACGGAATTGGTCACGAATTAACTGCTCAATTTGGTATAGACCATGCCAGAACTTTAGCCATTATTGCACCTTCTCATTACCGTTATAATTTTGAAGCTAAAAAAGAAAAATTAGCTCAATATGCAGAACGAGTTTGGAATGTAACAGAAGGCACTACCGAAGAAAAAGCATTGAAAGGAATAGAAAAAATGGAAGCTTTCTTCCAAAGTTTAGGGATAAAAACCAAATTATCTGAATACACTGAAGACTACCAAGGAACAGCAGAAAAAATTCAAGAAGCTTTTATTGCAAGAAATTGGTTAGCGATTGGCGAAAAAGGCATCGTAAAACCTGAAGATGCTAAAAAAATTGTAGAAATGGCGTACTAAAGAACTCGTTCATTATATGCTCAAAATAACTTTCACAAAATCACAGAGAATTCTGTGATTTTTTTTATTTTTGAAAAAAAGTAAAAATGAATGCATTAGCAGAGAATAAGACCGTTTTAGCACACAATGATTTCTTTGAAATTCTGAGAAATGTAGAATACAAACGTTTAGATACTCACAAGCAAGTTTATTTAGATTTTACGGGAGGAAATCTCTATGCTAAATCACAAATTTTGGAACATCAAGATTTGCTGATTAATAATATTCTCGGCAATCCGCATTCTACCAATCCTACTTCTCAATTGTCTACAAAATTGGTAGAAGAAGCAAGACAAAAGGTAATTGACTACTTCAATGCGGAAGATTATTACTGCATTTTTACTCAAAATGCTTCTAATGCACTGAAAATTGTAGGAGAATCTTATCCTTTCAACGAAAAATCACATTTTTTACTTCTTGCAGACAACCATAATTCGGTAAATGGAATTCGTCAATTTTGCCTATCAAAAGGCGGAAAAGTTACTTACGCTCCTATCTATTATCAGGATTTAAGAATGGACGAAAATTTCGTGATGGAAAAACTTCAAGAATCTGAAAATTTTGAAAATAAACTCTTCGCTTTTCCTGCTCAGTCAAACGTTTCTGGCGTGAAACACGATTTAGGTTGGATTAAAAAAGCTCAAGATTTAGGTTGGGATGTTTTACTAGATGCAGCTGCATTTGTCCCGACCAATCAATTGGATTTAAAAGAAGTGAAACCAGATTTTGTATGTGTTTCTTTTTATAAAATTTTTGGTTATCCTACAGGAATTGGTTGTCTTTTGGTGAATAAAGAAAAGTTTAAAAAACTACAAAAACCATGGTTTGCAGGTGGAACTGTAAGTTTGGTTTCGGTAAATGCCATTCATCATTTTTTGATTAATAATCACGAAAGATTCGAAGATGGAACGCTCAATTATTTAGATATTCCAGCCGTAAAAATTGGTTTAGATTATATCGAAAATATCGGAATACAGCGCATTAATGAACGTGTAGCTTCTCTCAGAAAATATTTATTCGAAAATCTGGAAAGTTTACAACACGATAATGGTAGAAAATTAATTCAGATTTTCGGTCCAAAAGACCATCAGAACCTTGGAGGAACCATTATTTTAGGTTTTTATAATCAAGAAGGCGTTCGTTATGAATTCGAGCAAATAGAAGAAATGGCAAATCAACATAACATTTCGTTGCGTTCAGGTTGTTTCTGCAATCCCGGTATTGACGAAGTTAATAATTGCTTAACAGACAATGAATTAGCAACCTACTACTCTTCTCACGAACAAGGTGATTACAAAGACATGATTAAATTTTTAGGAAAAATGCGTGGCGCAACTAGAATTTCTGTAGGAATTGCCACTACTAAAAATGATATTGATAAACTGATGAATTTCATGAGAGAATTGCTCAATAAATAATTTGGGTTTCCCTAAATTTGAAAAGTTTATCCTAATATTTTTATCATGAAGAATTTTCTTAAAATTACATTCCTCTTTTTTGTATTTATTTTCGGTTCTCTAACTGCTCAAAAAGCAGATTTTTACGATGATATTCAACATTTTAAAAAATTAGATGCAGAAAAAACACCACCAAAAGATGCTATCCTTTTCTTAGGAAGTTCATCTTTTACCATGTGGAAAGACGTAGCAGATTATTTCCCTGACAAAACCATTATCAATAGAGCTTTTGGAGGTTCTAGATTGCTTAATCTAAATTACTATGCCGAAGATTTACTCAATCCTTATCAACCGAAACAAGTGGTGATCTATTGCGGCGAAAATGACATTGCACATGCCGAAAAACCTTCTGCAAAAGAAGTATTTAAAAGATTTAAACAATTTTATAAAACGGTAAGAGCTCATTATCCTGAAGCAAATATCGTTTATGTTTCCATCAAATATTCGCCAAGTAGAGAACAATATTGGCCGACCATGAAGCAAGTGAATAAAAAAATTAAAAACTTCATGAATGCTAAGAAAAATGCAGAATTTATAGACATCACAGAAAGCATGAATGATGAAAATGGTAACATCAGAAAAGATTTATACTTAGAAGATATGCTACACATGAAACCTGAAGGTTATAAAATCTGGACTAAAGTGATGTATCCTTATTTAAAATAAAAAAACCGCTCCGAAATTCGGAGCGATTTTTGTTTTATTTCTTTTTTCTCTTTGCAATAGATTTTGCCTTTGCTTGAGCTCTGTTTCCCGGTTTGGTTTTTGGTGGTTTTCTTTTGCTTGGTCCACCAAGATTCACTTTTTTATTTTTATCTTTTTTCTCGTGGAAAGCAGAACCTGGTTCAATTTTTTTATACTGAACAGGATTTTTCATCACTACAACTTCTTTTTCTGACGCAATTTTCACCTCAGAAACCTTCACTTCTTCTGGAAATTCTACTCTTTTCACTTCCTTGTTCATAAACATTTCTAGTTCTATGAAACGTTCTTCTTCTTTTGGTGTGTAAAAAGAAATCGCAATTCCGTCTTTATCTGCTCTACCTGTTCTACCAATTCTGTGAATATATTGCTCCTGAATTTCTGGAATTTCAAAGTTAAAAACGTGAGAAACATCCGGAATATCAAGACCTCTCGCCATAACATCAGTGGTAATAATTCCTCTCAATTCATTGTCTGAGAAAGATTTCATGGTTCTCAATCTGAAATTTTGAGATTTATTCGAGTGAATCACCCCAAATTCTCCAGGAAATTCTTCGTCTATTTTATTAAAAATTAAATCGGCGTGTCTCTTATTATTGGCAAAAATTAAAATTTTCTCAAATTCATCCTGCGTTCTTAACAGGTGAACCAATAGATTTAATTTGGTATTAAAATTCTTTACAGGAATAGCAGACTGAGCTATTTTTTCGAGTGGAGTTCCACTTCTTGCTAAAGAAATTTCCTGAGGATTTTTGAAATATTCGTCTAGCATGGCATCTACATCATCCGTCATGGTTGCAGAAAAAAGAATGTTCTGTCTGCGCTCACTCATCATCGTGAAAATATCTTCTAACTGTCTTCTGAAACCCAATGAAAGCATCTCATCAAATTCATCGATAATCAGTTTTTTCAAATCTTTCAAGTTTAAAACAGCATCTTTCATCAAATCCATTACTCTTCCCGGAGTTCCCACCAAAATATCTACACCTTCATAAACCAAAAGTTTCTGAGTATTGATATTTACACCGCCATAAACGCCTAAAACTCTTGTTGACATATCTTCTGTCAATTTTTCTACAACTTCGGCAACTTGCACCACCAATTCACGCGTAGGAACAAGGATAAGTACAGTTGGACTTCCGTTTTTATTGTATTTCCAAGTTTTAAGAACTGGAAGAAGATAAGCTAATGTTTTACCGGTTCCGGTTTGTGCAATTCCCATTACGTCTTTTCCAGACATAATTGGCGAAAAAGATTTCAGCTGAATAGGAGTAGGCTCAGAAATTCCTAATTTTTCTAAAGCACTGTTGAGTTGTTTTGGCAAATCAAAATCTGCAAATGATACTTTCATTTGGCAAAAATACGATTTTTAAATTTGAGGTTAAAATCTCGCTTGTACTTGGACGAACATTGTAGTATGATCATATTCTGAAGTAAGTGGAACATTTTTTTTGTAATCATCAATCATGGCTCCTACTTGCAAACAAGCAAAATATTGGTCAGCAAATTCTAATGTAAGCATCGGCGTAAAAGTAGTTCTTACATTGCCTTCTAACTGGTAATTAGTATTGAGATATTCATATCGGTTAGAGAATTCTATGCTTCTTAGTCTTGGGGAATTCAGATTATATCGAATAATAGGATTGATATAAAAACTTCTGAATCTAAAGTCTTTCAGCTCTGGTTTTGGCGAAAGCTTAGAAACTCCAAATTCTGAAAAATTATTTCCTTCTTTGTATTCTGAGATGATTTCTAGATTCCATTTTGGATTGATGGTAAAGGTTTTTTCTATATCTGCCCCGATTACATTTCCTGATTGATTGATGTAACTGCCAATTCCGCCATTCACTCCAATTTTTAAATCATCTTTAAAATCCTTTTCTAATCTGGCGTAAACGTGTTTGCTTTGGTCATTATCAATTTCAGAACCACGAGAATTTCCATTGGTAGCTCCGATATAATATTTCAAAGGATTTTTAGCATTATTGACATCACCATAAACAGCAATTCCTGTTTGAAAACTTTGCCAACCGTTTTTCCCCAATAAATAATAACCATTTGAGAAATCTACAGACTTGATAAACTCACTCGGAATTTCGTCTTCTATCCCAAAATACGGACGGAACTGCCCTAATTGAATTTTGAGATGCTTATTATGAGAATATCTTACAAAAGCTTGTTCTAATACTTTTCCGGTAAGGTTGCTGCTGTTAAACTCCGCAAAATTAAGCATCATTCCCAAGTCAAAACGGTCATTAATTTTAGATTTTAATAAAAATCTTGCTCTTCTTACGTTAAAACTATTGGATACTAATTTCTGTTGGTCTGCTATATTTACACCGTTTACATCTACATTATCGGTGAGAGAAACCAAATATCTGGTCTGCAATAAACCGCTAAAACTGGTGTTTCTTAAGATTTTAGAATAGTTAGAAATAGTATCTTTTTTAGAAACATTTTGCGCAAAAATCGCCAAACTGAACAATACAAAACTGAATAAAAGAATTTTCTTCATCTTCATTAATTTTAAACAATCATTTAAATTTGAAGATGCAAAATTATCATTCAAAAAGGACTAAATTATGCTAAGCAGAGAATAATTTAAGAAAATAAGACAAAAATCATTATTTGAGCTTCACAGATTTGGTTTCTACTTTGATTTCATCATTTTTCCAAACACTTGAAGTAATTCTTACGAATCCTTTTTTCAGAGGATCTTTTTCAATCGGAAATTTATTTTCTTCCCATTGCGAACAATGGGTAGGAATAGGTTTTACCAAGAATTTCGATTCATTATTTTTAAAAGTGTAAACATAAAAAGAATGCCAACAACTGGTACACCAATTCGGATAAAATCCTATTTCATCTGCGCCATCATTGTTTAAATCTTTCAGGTTATATAAATCACCGTTTTTAGCATTTTTGATGGTAATCGGTTTAATTTTTTCATCGGAAAAATGAATGGTAGTAATACAATTCCCTTCGCATTCATCACTACAATCAGAAACCGTAGCGTATGCAAATTCTTTTTTGCCATCTCCATTATAATCTCCTTCTATCTTCAGAAGTTTGTGAAAACAAGAAATTAATCATCAGAAAAAACGAAATAGAAGCTATTTTTTTCATAATCATTTGTGTTTTGTGTATTTCAAAAATAAAAATTTTAACTAAAAGTAACATAAAATTTGTTAAAATTATTATTTTAGAAATACTAAATGCGTTAAAATAAAATTAAAAAGACAGAATGATAGAAATACTAACATTGATTTTGGTATTTTCACCGCTCAATAATATTCGATAAACCAATAACTATGAAAAAAATCTTCGTAACATCAGGAATGTTATGCACTATTTTAACTTTATCTCAAACAAAAAAAGACAGTACAACACAGAAAGAAATAAAAGAAGTCGTTTTGGTCGGAAAAAAACCTACTATAGAAAATAAAGTTGACCGCACCGTTTTTAATGTATCAAACAGCTCTATTTTGGCAGGTAATACAACTTGGGAAGTTTTAAAAATGACTCCCTTAATTAGTGTTGAAAATGACGAAACGCTAAAATCTGAAGGTGAAAATGTAACGGTTTACATTAATGATAGAAAATCTGTTTTTACTGGAAAAGAACTAAAAGAATATTTAAAAACCATTCCTGCAGATAATCTTATGAAAATAGAAGTGATTACAAATCCTTCTGCAAGATATGAAAGTGCGGGTTCTGTAATTAATATTGTTCTAAAAAAATTAGAAAACGAAGGTGTAAAAGGAAGCGTTTCTTTAAGCAATACTCAGAATAAAAAGAACTCACAATATTCTAATTTTAACCTTAATTATCACAAGAAAAATTTTACCCAAACTTTATCAGGCGGTTATAGTAATGGAGAATATGTGTACAGCAGTACAAATGAAAACTATATTTATGCTAATAAATCTTTAACAAACGTAATTACAGATAGTAATAATCTAAATAAAGTTCCTACTTTTTCTTCGACTTCAGAGCTAGAACTAGATAGCAAAAACAACATAGGTTTAATTTTAGAATACTTTCAGTATAAATATAACAACAATGCTAATGCTGTTGGCAGCAGTTATTTAGATACTGTTTTTCAAAACTCTTTTACCCAAAACCAATCCACTAACGGAGACCATAAAAGTATTGGCAGCAATGTTTTTTACAAATATTATGACAAAGTAAAAAATAAAATTTTTGATGTTAATTTAGGGGTCAATTATTACAATGAAGAATCTAATAATGAATTTATTTTAAGTCAAGAAATTGCTCCCGTTTCTTCTGGAAGTAAAATTGTAAGCGATAACCAAAACAGAAATTATTATCTAAAATTAGATTACACGCAACCATTTGAAAAATCAGGAATTAATCTAGAAATGGGTGGTAAAATAGATTTTAAAAACAATGTAATTCCTAATGATTATTATCTTTTAAACCAAAACAACTGGAATCTTGATCATTCTAAAAGCAATAGATTTCAATATCTAGAAAATCTAAATTCTGTATATACCAATGTAAGCAAAACTTTTTTCAAAAAATTAGAAACCAGAATTGGACTCAGATATGAATATATTCATTATAAAATAATGCAAAAAGTAGGAAGTATTGAGAAAACCAATTCTTACGGAACTTGGCTTCCTGATATTTTATTAAAATATACTTTAACAGAAAATTTTAACATCAGCACTTTTTACAACAGAGGAATTTGGAGACCTTATTACGCAGAATTCAATCCTTTTTTAATGCCCAATAGTAATGGAACGTACAGCCAAGGAAATATGGATTTACAACCTAATCCAAGCAACAGAATAGAACTTAAATTTGGTCTTTATAAAAAATATTATATTTCTACTTCTTATATGTTTTCTAATCAAGATTACTGGAACACCTTTTATATAAATGATGGAAAAACTATAGATATTCCTATTAATTTTAATGGCGCTGTTAAAAAATATAATGTTAATTTTAACACCAACCAAACCTTCCTAAAAAACAAATTAAATGTAAATCTGAGTATTAATTACAGTTATACAGATAATAGCGATTTTTATGCAAAAAACAATATCATCAATGCGAAAAATTATTTTAGCAATATCGGCGGCTCTAGCAACATTTCTTACACCAATTTGCTGAATAAAAACATAAACATTAATGCTTGGATAGGGATATTTAATCAGCATAGCGGAAATTCTTTTGCCAATAACACGATGCTTTTTCATAATATTTCAGCCACAAAGATTTTTCCAAAATCACAAATTGAAACTAGTTTGAGATTAAGTAACATCTTTATGTCTCCAAAATTTGACAGAACCACTTTTACAGAAATAGGATCTTTCAGAAATTCTAACATTTGGGACGCAAGAGGCATTTCTCTTACATTCGTAAAACGTTTCGGTAACCAGAAAGTAAAAGAAAATTCTAAAACCAATGTAGAAAAAGACAGTGGCGGAAGCAAAAACTAAAAAATAAAATCCTGTTGAAGTTTTTCAACAGGATTTTAATTTATCAATCAGTGTAATCTTCTTACATTACAATTTATTCCCACTCAATTGTTGCTGGTGGTTTACTCGAAATATCATAAGCCACTCTATTAATTCCTTTCACCTCATTGATAATTCTGTTCGATACATTTTCTAAAAATTCCCAAGGAAAATGGCTGAAAGTTGCCGTCATAAAATCCGTAGTATTCGCAGAGCGAACTACAGCGGTGTATTCATACGTTCTTTCGTCTCCCATTACTCCAACAGATTTCACAGGAAGTAACACCACAAAAGCCTGAGAAACCTTTTCATACAAATCATTTTTATATAATTCTTCTATGAAAATATCATCTGCTTCTTGTAATATTTTCACTTTTTCGGCATCTACTTCTCCTAAAACTCTGATTCCTAAACCTGGTCCTGGAAATGGATGTCTGTAAACCAAATGATGCGGAATTCCTAATTCTTCGCCTACTTTTCTTACTTCGTCTTTAAATAATTCACGAAGCGGTTCTAGAAGTTGAAGTTTCATTTCTTCCGGCAATCCACCTACATTGTGGTGAGATTTTATCACTGCAGAAGGACCTTTTACCGATTGAGATTCGATAACATCTGGATAAATGGTTCCTTGAGCTAAAAATTTAGCGCCTTCAAATTTATGAGATTCTTCATCGAAAACGGCCACAAATTCTCTACCGATGATTTTTCTTTTTTCTTCTGGGTCTGAAACGCCAGCTAATTTTGACAAAAATCTTTCTGAAGCATCTACCATATCAATATTCATATGGAAATGTTCTCCGTAATTTTCCATTACTTTTTTGCCTTCATCTTTACGCAAAAGTCCTGTATCTACGAAAATACATTGCAACTGATCACCAATAGCTTTATGAATGAGAACCGCAGCTACTGATGAATCTACACCACCAGAAAGCCCAAGAATGACCTTGTCATTTCCAACTTTTTCACGGATTTCGGCAACGGTTTCCTCGATATAATTGGTCAGTTTCCAATTTTTTTCTGCTTTACAAATCTGGAAAACAAAATTTTCGAGCATTTTAGCTCCAAATTCACTGTGCGAAACTTCTGGATGGAACTGAACGCAATAAATATTTTTCTTTTCGTTGAAAATCCCTGCAATTACTCCAGATTTTGCTGAAATTTCAAAATTCTCTGGCAAAGTTTCCACTTCATCAAAATGGCTCATCCAAACGGTAGAAAATCTACTTACTCCTGTAAAAAGTGGATTAGATTTTGTAATTTCTAGAGTAGCTTTTCCGTATTCTCCTTTTTCACCTTTTTTTACGTTTCCGCCCAAAAGATGTGCTGTAAGTTGCATTCCGTAGCAAATTCCCAAAACTGGAATTCCCAATTCGAATAATTCTTTTTCTACCAAATGTGCATCTGGAGAGTTTACAGAACTCGGTCCACCAGAAAGGATAATTCCCGCAGGATTTTTGGATTTTATTTCTTCTAAAGAGGTATTAAAAGGTAAAATTTCCGAATACACTTCCATTTCGCGTATTCTTCTACCAATCAATTGGTTATATTGTGAACCGAAGTCCAAAATGATGATACCGTTGTTCATTATTTATTGTTTAATGTTGGATGATGGATTTTTGATGTTTGATGTTAAAAATCTATCAATTAATATTTCTAAACGTAACTAGCCCCGATTGCAGCGGTTACCCCACAGCAAGCTTTGGCAAATGTGTTGGAGCGAGGAGTATGAGCGGAAAGCGGGATTGGCTTCTAAAAATTTTAGAAATTACCGATGTCTTCTCTGTAATAAGCGTAATCAAAACGCAAGGTAAGTGCATCTTGATATACTTTTTTTCTGGCTTCCTGATAAGTATCTCCTGTTGCTACAATATTGAGTACTCTACCTCCACTAGTTACCACTTTTCCTTGATGGATTTCTGCACCCGCAAAAAGTACCTCACTTTCTTTTACCTTATCTAGACCTGTGATTTCATAACCAATTTCGTAGTTGCCAGGATAACCACCTGAGGTCATTACCAAACAAACCGCTTTTTTATCTGAAAACCTTAAATCTAAATCTTTGCCATCAAGACAATCTGTGAATACATCTAAAAGATTACTCTCTAAAAGCGCCATAATCACCTGCGTTTCTGGATCACCAAATCTCATGTTATATTCTAACAAATAACATTGATTATCTTGTACCAAAACGCCAAAAAATATAATCCCTACAAAATCAAGTGCTTTGTCTTTAATTCCTTTAACGGTAGGTTCTAAAATATTTTTATTAAAATCTGCTAAATGCTCTGCCGTAAATTCTGGACTTGGAGCTACAGTTCCCATTCCACCAGTATTTGCGCCAGTATTTCCGTTTCCTACTTTTTTATAATCTTTGGCAGAAACACATGAAAAAGCTTTTTCGCCATTCCAAAAAGCAATAATAGACGCTTCGAAACCTTGTAAAAATTCTTCAATGACAACTTTTATTCCAGCATCTCCATAAATTCTTTCAATCATGAATTGGTGCAAAGTGTGATGCGCAGTTTCTTTGTCTTCACAAATCACTACTCCTTTTCCGCTTGCTAAACCACTTGCTTTAATCACCAAAGGATAAGAATGATTCTGGATATATTGGTCTGCTTCTACAAAAGAATCAAAAATAGCAGCTTTGGCTGTTCTGATGCCATAATCTTGCATAAATTTTTTAGAAAAAGCCTTGCTTCCTTCTAAATCTGCGGCACGTTTTGTTGGGCCAAAAATTTTGAGATTATGTTTCTGAAATTCGTCTACAATACCATTAACTAAAGGTAATTCTGGGCCTACGAATGTGAAATCTATTTTTTCTCTAAGAGCAAAATCTCTTAACTCTGCTACACTGTCATAAGGTAAGTTTTTACCTAAATTTTCTGTTGTAGCATTGCCTTTTGCAAAAAACATTTGACTGATTCTTTTATCTTCAGATAATTTTTTTGCAATAGCAGATTCTCTACCTCCGTTTCCTATTATTAATACTTTCATTTTTTGTATTTGGTATTTGGTATGTTAGTATTTGGTATATTGATTTTATCAAATTTACGAAATCCTATGAACGTTTTGTTATAAAATTTCTATAAAATTTGCAATATACTTATTTTTTAGTTGCTAAAAAATTGATTTGATTAATGTAGGAAATGTCTCATTCCTGTGAACATCATTGGGATTTTATGTTCATTTGCAGCTGCAATAGAATCTTCATCTTTTACAGAACCTCCTGGTTGAACAATCGCTGTAATTCCTTCTTTAGCACAGAAATCTACTACATCTCTGAATGGGAAAAATGCATCTGAAGCGAGAACTAAATTTCCTGAAAATTTCTCTTTCGCTCTAGAAATCGCTTGTTCTGTAGCCCAAATTCTATTGACTTGTCCGCCTCCAATTCCGAAAGCTTGAATTCCGTTTGAAACTACTATAGCGTTAGATTTTACATATTTTACCACTCTTTGAGCGAATAAAAGTGCTTTTTCTTGCTGTTCTGTTGGTTGGATTTCTGTAACTACTTTAAAATCTGTAGAAAATTGGTCATCTACATCTTGAACCAAAATTCCACCATCTATTTTCACCCAAGTTTTCTTGTCTGAAACTGGATTTTTGATTTTTATAATTCTAAGATTTTTCTTTTTTCTCAAAATTTCTAGCGCCTCTTCATCAAAATCAGTTGCCATTACAATTTCAAGGAAAGTTTTATTCAATTCTTCTGCAGTTGCCGCATCTACTTTATAATTCATTCCAATGATTCCCCCGAAAATAGAAATCGGGTCACATTCAAAAGTTTTGGTATACGTTTCTAAAGCAGAATTTCCGATGGCAACTCCACAAGGTGTAGAATGTTTTACGGCACAACAAGCCATTTCATCTTTGAATTCATTCACCACTTTCCAACATAAATCCATATCTCTCAAATTATTGAAAGACAGTTCTTTGCCTCCTAAAATTTCGAAATCTTTCATCGCACCGTTTTCTGTAGTAGAAACGTAATATGCTGCCGATTGATGAGGATTTTCTCCGTATCTTAAATCAGAAACTTTTTGGTAAGAAGCCTGTAAATATTCAGGATAATCTTCATTCAACAACATTTGAGAAATTGCCGCATCATAAGCAGAAGTTAAGTTAAAAACTTTACCTGCCAATTTTTTACGAGTTTCTATTGTAGTACCTCCGTTTTCAGAGATTTCTTGTTGAACTTTAGCATAATCTTCTACATCGGCAACCACAGTCACCGAAGCGAAATTTTTAGCAGCAGAACGAAGCATAGAAGGTCCACCAATATCGATGAATTCTACTTTTTCTTCTAATGAAATTTCTTTATTTACATTTTCGAAAAACGGATAAAGGTTTACAATCACCATATCAATCAGTTCTATTCCGTGTTCCTGAACGGTTTTCATGTGCTCTTCGTTATCACGAACCGCAAGAAGTCCACCATGAACTTTTGGATGAAGGGTTTTTACTCTTCCGTCTAACATTTCAGGGAAATTGGTCACTTCATCAATCTGAATTGGGTTAAGTCCCGCTTCTTTAAGATGTTTGAAGGTTCCACCCGTAGAAATGAGTTCGTAATTTTTAGATTCTAAAAATTTGGCAAAATCAATAAGATTGCTTTTGTTGGAGACACTGATTAATGCTCGTTTTTTCATTTTTATTTATACTTTTTTCATTAAATCCTTGGAATGAATTCCAATTCTGTAAAATCTGTCGTTCCTATGGAACTCTTTTATTTAAAACCAAATCAATCGCTTTCGGGAAAATCTCGTACTCGATTTGATGCACTTTCTGTGCTAAAGTTTCTGGAGTTTCATTTTCATCAATTTCAAATTTCCCTTGAAGAATTATTTCGCCTTCATCAATTCCTGAAGTTACAAAATGAACAGTTGCGCCACTTTCTTTTTCTTGGGCTGCAATTACCGCTTCATGAACGTGATGTCCCCACATTCCTTTTCCACCGAATTTTGGCAATAAAGCAGGATGAATATTGATTATTTTTCCTTTGTATTTTTCACAAAATTCTTTGTTCAGAATCGATAGAAAACCTGCTAATACAATCAAATCTGTATTTTTCGGCAAAAATTTTTCTAAATTTTCAGAGAAATCTTTTCCTCTTTTGATGAGTTGATGCGGAATTTGATGATTTTCAGCTCTTTCTAAAGCATAGCAATCTCTATCTGCAACCACCAAATTGACTTTTGCATTGCTGATTTCTCCATTATCAATACAATCAATAATTCTTTGCAAATTGCTACCAGAACCCGAAACTAAAACTGTAATATTTTTCATGTTAGATTTCAGATTTCAGATTTCAGATTTCAGATTTTTGCCTGATGTCTCCTATCTAAAATCTCGTTTCTATATTAATTGAATTTTCTCTTCGTTTTCTACGATTTCACCTACTAAATAAGCGTCTTCGATTAAAGAAAGTGCTTTATCAGCAAGACTTTCATCTACTACTACAACCATTCCTACTCCCATGTTAAACGTACCAAACATCTCCATTCTTTCGATGTTTCCACGTTTTTCTAATTCTAACATTACGTTTGGAATTTGGATTTTAGTAGTCTCAATTTTCGCACATAATCCATTCGGAATAATTCTCGGAACGTTTTCTATTAAACCGCCACCTGTAATATGAGCAATTCCTGAAATTTCCAAATTTTCTTTCAGTTTAAAAACGTCTTTGTAATAGAGTTTCGTAGGAACTAAAAGTGTCTCGTAAAGAGGTTTTCCTTCGAATTCTTCTTCAAAATTTGGAAAAATTTTTCTTACCAATGAAAAACCATTGCTGTGAAAACCAGAACTTGGTAAAGCGATGATTTTATCACCCATTTTTATTTTAGAACCATCAATAATTTGGTCTTTTTCTACAATTCCTACGCAGAAACCAGCCACATCATAATCTCCTGGTTGATACATTCCCGGCATTTCTGCAGTTTCACCACCAATTAATGCGCACTCATTGTCTTTGCAAGCATTTACCATTCCTAGAACAATTTCTGCTGCTACCTCTGCATCTAGTTTTCCGCAAGCTAGATAATCTAAGAAAAATAAAGGTTTTGCGCCATGACACAGAATATCATTGGCACACATTGCGAAACAATCTACACCGATAGAATCATATTTTTTGGTATCTAATGCAATTTTTAATTTGGTTCCTACTCCATCAGTTCCAGAAACCAAAACAGGATTTTTATAGCCACCAATTTCATAGAAAGCTCCAAAACTTCCCAGATTGTTCAGTACATTTTTATTGTGCGTTTCGGCTACTGCAGATTTTATTTTGTCTACGGTTTTGTAGCCTTCTTCTTTGTCTACGCCAGCTGATTTATACGTATTATTCATTTTTCTTTTTGTTTTTTTTCTGAATAACTTGCAGGACTTTCACCTGCAAGATTCAGGTTTTTACTAGATTTATTTCAAACTGCAAACGTATTGAAAATCAAAAATAAACGATATAAAAAAAGCCGACAATCGTTCTGATTATCGGCCTCAATTATTTTGCTGCGTATTTTAGCTTCCCAATTTCTTGGAATGTACAAGAGCCAAAATGTTGCGATTTAATATTCAATTTGTTTGGAATTTGATTTCGCAAAATTATATTTTTTATTGACAAAAAGCAACAGAAAAAATATTTTTTCTTCATTGCTCTTCAATTTTAACTTAATTTTTAGATTTTAGGCAATTCCATTGGAACTTCAATCAATAAAATTTCAGAATCCTTATCTATTTCTAAATCAAAATGTTCTGTTTCTGTAATTCCTAAAGCATCTCTTTGCCCAAGAGTATTTTCGGCTATTTTCACACTTCCTGAAATAACGAAAACGTAAACTCCATTTCCTTCTTTTTTGACTTGATAAGTTCTAGAAGATTTTTCGGTGAAATTTCCTAAGTGAAACCAAGCGTCTTGGTGAATCCAACTTCCTTCATCATTAGGATTAGGAGAAACAATCTGTTGAAATTCATTCTCTACTGCATTGTCAGAAATTTTTAATTGGTCATATCTTGGTTCTACTCCCATTTTATTAGGAATCACCCAAATTTGCAATAAAGTTACGGGTTGTTCTTTACTTCCGTTAAATTCACTGTGTTGAATTCCTGTTCCTGCACTCATTACCTGAATTTCGCCTTTTTTAATTGCTCCAAAATTCCCCATAGAATCGCGATGATGTAATTCTCCACTTAATGGAATGGTCACGATTTCCATATTTGCGTGTGGATGCATCCCAAAACCCATTCCTTTTTCTACAAAATCGTCATTGAGAACTCTTAAATTGCCGAAATGCACTTTGTCTGGATTGTAATAATTGGCAAAAGAAAAACTGTGATTGGCAACTAACCAACCGTGATTTTGAAATCCTCTTTCGCTTGCTTTATGTAATATTGTTTTCATATGTAGATAATTATTTATCAATTTAATACTGCAAAGTTAGCCTAATCAAAAGCAGAAGTCATTGATGTAAGATAATAAAAAAATCCACCAAAATTTGGTGGATTATGAAGTGAATATTTTGAGAAGATTATTCTTTAATGACTAAAAGCGCTGCAATTCCTGCAACCGCCATAGAAACACCTGCTAAAGCAACCATGTTAATAGCTGTTCCGCCTAAAGCAGAAAGTAAAACTCCACCTAATAAACCAGCAGCAATCTGTGGAATAGTAATGGTAGCATTAAAAATTCCCATGTAAACTCCTGTTTGTTTTGCTGGAAGTTTAGAAGATAAAATGGCATAAGGCAATGCTAAAATAGCTGCCCAAGCTATACCTACTCCAATCATTGGTAAGAATAATAGGTTTTTGTCTTTGATAAACATAATAGATAACAAACCAAGACCACCTAAAATTAAAGAAACAACATAAACATTTCTTCTTCCGTATTTATTTGCTAATGGAGTAATCACTAAAGAAAATAAAGCGGCAAAAACACTATAAGCGGCAAAGATTACACCGGTCCAGTTTCCTGCTTCGTTAAAAGCATTAGAGGTAGCATCTGTAGTTCCCCAAATATTTTGAGCAATTCCTTGAGTAGTGTAAACCCACATTAAAAACAATGCAAACCAAGAAAAAAACTGTGTAACAGCCAATTGTTTCATGGCGTTTGGTACATTTTTAATCAAAGTAAAGAAACTTACTTTTTCTGGATTTTCGTTTTCTTTTTCTTCTAAATTATTGTATTTCGCGTATTCTTCTGGCGGATATTCTTTCGTTCTAAAAGAAGTCCATAAAACCGAAGCCAATAAAACTGCTCCACCAATATAGAAAGACCAAATTACAGTAGGTGCAACTTTTTGACCAGCTTCTGGTTCGTTTGCAATTCCCCACCAAGTCAATAAAAATGGTAATAGTGAACCGAAAACAGCTCCTACATTAATTAAAAAACTTTGGATAGAATATCCTTTATTTCTTTGAGATTCGTCTACCATATCACTTACCAAAGCACGGAAAGGTTGCATGGTCACGTTAAAAGAAACATCCATGAAAAGCAACATCATTGCTCCAAAGAAAACGGCAGGAAATAATTGTGCGAAATGTTCAGAATTTGGCATGAAAAACATTGCCAACGCAGAAACAATTGCTCCACCTAAAATAAATGGAATTCTACGACCTAATCTCGTCCAAGTTTTATCACTAGAAAGACCTACAATAGGTTGTACAAAAAGTCCTGCAAGAGGAGCTGCCAACCAAAAATAACTTAAATGATGTACATCTGCACCGATTGCCGAGAGAATTCTACTGGTATTCGCGTTCTGAAGAGAATAACCAATTTGCACTCCCAAAAAACCAAAACTCATGTTCCAGATTTGCCAGAAAGACAAGAGTGGTTTTTTCTGTGTATTACTCATATACTATAGTTTTTATTTGTTTTTAACGAATTTACTTATTTATTTCTAAAATCAATGAAGATTTTGCAGGAATAGTTAACAAATCTTTAATTTGAACTTCGGCATCTTTCATTACGTCTTTTGCAGAAAAACTAGAAGGAACCATTTCTTGGAATCTATTCATTTCGATGGTTTGTTCTTTATCACTGCTGTTGATGACTACCATTACTTTTTCCTCATCATTATAACGGAAATAAACGTAAACATTTTTCTCTGGCGAAAAGTTTTTGGTTTTTCCATTGTGGATAACGTCTTTAGACTTTCTCCAGTTTAATAATTTTTGGGTATAATCAAAAAACTCATTTTGCTCTGGTGTTCTAGAAACAAAAGCATTTTGAGCATCACCTTTCCAACCTCCTGGGAAATCTCTTCTGATGTCTGCATCTCCTTTATTTTTATCACCACGCATTCCTATTTCTGAACCATAATATAACTGTGGAATTCCTCTAATGGTAGAAACAATCGTTAATGCCAATTTATAATAAGCAGGATTTCCGTTGAACATTTCATTGATTCTAGGAGTATCATGATTTTCGAAGAAAACCATCATGTTTTTAGGATTTGGGAATAAGAAATCACTTGCAAAAGAATTATAAAGTCTAATCATTCCTTTGTCCCAATTTTCTTCTTCCTGTAAAGCTTTTGGAAGGTTTTCGTACAACATAAAATCCATTACCGATGGCAAATTAGAATTATAATTTTCTATTTCGCCAACTTTAGAATCTTTTTGCCAAAAAGCAATCTGAGCTGGGTCATACATCCAAGTTTCGCCTACAATATTGAAATTAGGATATTCATCTGTAATGGCTTTACACCATTTTGCCATTCCATCTTTATCGTTATATGGATAAGTATCTACCCTATAACCGTCTAACTGCGCATATTCTATCCACCAAATTGCATTTTGAATTAAATATTTTAAAACCAATGGATTGCTTTGGTTAAGATCTGGCATTGTGGTATCAAACCAACCATCTAAAGCGACTTTTTTATCGACATCAGCAGCATAAGGATTCATTTGAGAATTGGTTCTGTAGTTAGAACGTTTGAAACCATTCTTCCCATCTTCAAACCAGTGAATCCAATCTTTAGTAGGCAAATCCTGAATCAACCAATGCGAAACTCCCCAGTGATTGGTTACGTAATCTTTCACCAATTTCATGTCTCTTTTTTTGAGTTCAGTAGAAAGTTCACGGTATTCTTCATTGGTTCCGTATCGCGCATCTATTTTATACAAATCAGTCTGCGCATAACCATGATACGTATACGCTTTTTCATTGTCTTCGCAAACTGGAGTAAGCCAAAGTGTAGTCACTCCAAGATTTTTAAGATAATCTAGATTATTGATAATTCCTCTTAAATCACCACCATGTCTTCCTCCTTCACTTTTTCTGTTTGATTTTTCAATGAGAGATTTATTTGAATCATTTTTTTCATCACCATTTGCAAAACGATCTGGCATAATTAGGTAGAAAACATCTTTAGAAGTATAAGATTCACGCGCAGATGAATTAGGCGTTCTCTCCTTCAATTCATACTGATATGTACTGATGGTTTTCTTACCATTTTTAAGGAAAATTTTAAATTTAGGCGTGTTAATTTCATTAGTATTAATGGTGATAAACACATAATTAGGATTTTCTACCTTCGTTAAATCCTTAATCTGAATTCCATCTGAAAGTTCAATATTTTGTTGGGCAATATTTTTGCCATATAACAAAATCTGAAGCTCAGGATTTTTCATTCCTTTCCACCAAAAAGCAGGTTCTACTCTTTGGAATTGCGCCATAGAAAAACTAAATATTGCAATGGCAAATATTGAAAATAATTTTTTCATATCATTCTATTTAATTGGTTTTAATGAAATAGCATAACCACCACTTCTTGCAAGGTGAACCTTAATTTTAGAACCATTGGTTACAACTTTTTTGTAAATATGATAAGCCTGCGGATTTTTTTCGTAATCTGCATCTTTACCATCTTCGTAAATAGTAGCTTCATATTTTTTTCCTTTCTCTAAGAAAGAAAAATCTA